>Ga0209066_10000068_pt1 | contig 144211 bp, 148 predicted proteins | sample All_14_2_FD_187198 | JGI IMG/M metagenome (GOLD analysis project Ga0209066, IMG submission 187198) | Freshwater microbial communities in response to fracking from Pennsylvania, USA - Allegheny Zone_MetaG_DW_15 (SPAdes) (version 2) ...
CGAAGTCCCTCCCGGCTATGCTCGCGCCGGGCAATACCAGTCCATGTCACCATTCACTCCATCTCTTCGCAAAGAGGCGTGAATCACAACATGCTGGTATTGCTCAACAACTTTCGGTTCGGGCTCTAAAGGGCGAAGAACCGGAACGGTTGGTGGCGACGATCATGATTGCTGCAACAGGGCTGGACATAGTCAATCACGCCCTGTTCGGCGATCCGGGGTTTTTCTCGATAAATCCCGGACATCTGGTCATCGACGCTTGGGTGATGATTGCGCTGATGTGGGTTGCCTTGCGGGCAAACCGTGGATGGCCGATGATCGCCTGTGCCGCCCAGATCATCGTGATGGTATCGCATGCAGCGAAAATCATTGATCTGTCGCTCGTCCGATATGGCTATTTTGCGATGACCCAGCTTCCGGTCGGCATACAAGGCCTCACGCTCTTCGCAGGCACGATGGCGCACCTGCGGCGGATCGGGCGAATTGGCCAATACCACGCCTGGCGCCTGACATGAGCGAATCCGCCTTACATTTCGCCTGATTGCATCAATGACCTTGGGGAAGGTCAATGCAATCACCCTCAACATACTGGACTGCCGGATCGGCGGGGCGTGCCCCTTCGTGATCGGAAGACCTGTAGCCAACTGATTTCAACAATCCGGCCTTAATCAACTGGGGAGCACTTCAATGACCGTCCGTTCCATGCGCGCCACGATTGGCAGCGCTGACCTCTCGACCAGCGGCCGTCGCGGGCATGCCCGTCTTGTCGAAACCGTTGCGTCGCCCGATCTGGTCGATGCCGAAGCGCAAGCGCGGCACACCGCGATTGCACGCGAGATCTATGCCGTGCGTCGCCGCCGCCACAAGGCGCTGCCAGCCGACCTGTTTGGCGAGCCGACGTGGGACATCCTGCTCGATCTCTACATCGCCGCGCGTGAAGATCGGCGGGTTCCCACCACAAGCGCCTGTATCGGCGCGCATGTTCCGCCAACCACAGCACTGCGCTGGCTGCGCATTCTGGAGGCGCGCGGCCTGGTGGAACGCGAGGATGACGGCCGTGACGGTCGGCGCACGTTCGTGTGCCTGACCTTTCGCGGGCTGGCAGCGATGGACCAGACGCTGGAGATGCTTGGCCGTTCGATCGTCAATGTCGCTGAAAGCACATCCGCATCACGCAAGGGCGTAGGCGAGGCCTGACTTTTAGCCAGCGATCAGCACAGTTTACCGGTTCCCCGGAAGGCCGGGCGGAATTGCACCCCCCGCCCGGCCAACCGTGGCCTGATGATGATGCCACCTGTTGCAGGTCTTCTTTACCGAAAGATGCTGCATTGCACTGTCTCGGCCAGCCAAAATAACCGCAATCGTGGCGCGGGCCGCGTGAGCGAAGCCACGGAAATGGCGAAGAATTTCAGTAATAATTCTTGAATTCGGGTCGAAGGGCGGCTTACAAGGTCCGAAACGGACAAATGACGATGTCGGGTCGATATCGCGCGCCCTGGAGACGGTTTTTGCAAGGTAAGCAACTGTCGAGCGGCGCACTTATGCGCGCGCTGGTTGAACGGGATCGCTCGTTTGCGGAATCGCTGCTGTGGTGCGCAGGCCTGCTGGTCGTGCCGATTGCGCTGCGGTCGAGCGTCGATGGTGGCGCGTTGGGGCTGCCGTTCCTCACCTTCTGGCCGAGCCTGGTGATCGCCTCGCTGGCGCTGCGCGCGCGCTATGCGGCGATATTCGCGCTGATCGCGGCGATGGTTTCGCAGCGGCTGTTTGGCGGCGGCGCGTGGTTCAGGGATATAAGCACAGTGCGGATCGTGTTTTTCGGTCTGTTTGCAATGTCGGCAGCGCTGATCATCACCACAGGCGCCCTGCTGCGCCGGTCGGTGCGGGCGCTGGCAGCGCTGAACGCGCAGCAGGAGGTCTATAACCGCGAGCTGCGCCATCGGGTGCGCAATATGCTGACGCTGATCCAGGCGATCGCGTCGCGCGGGCCGAAGGCGGCGTCACCGGTGGATTTCTTCAAGGAGTTCAGCCAGCGGATCGAGGGACTGGCCGCTGCGAGTGACCTGTTGCAGATCGGCGCCGAGGCAGAAGGGCGATTGCCGCAACTGGCGCAGCAGACCTTGGCACCGTTTGACCGTGACGGGCGGATCAAGATGGCCGGAGAGCAGTGCCTTCTGCCGACAGAAAGCTGCATTCCGCTGATCATGGGGTTGCACGAACTGTGCACCAATGCGGTCAAGCATGGTGCGCTTTCGACCGAGCGAGGGCGCGTGGACCTATCGTGGTTTATCGGGCCGGACGGGTCGACGCTTTATCTGCTGTGGGCCGAAAAGGACGGGCCGCGGGTCATCCCGCCCGCGCGTGATGGCCTGGGAACGCGGCTGCTGATGCCCCAGCCCGGGATAGCAGGGGTGGACCTGAACTTTGATCCCGGTGGGGCGTGGTGCGAGTTTCGGATCGAGGGGGCAAAAGCGGTGCCCGGCTGACGGTTCAGAAGCCCGCTTCGATGGCCACCCGGATGGCATCGGCGCTGGTCTTTACATCCAGGCCCTTGAGCACGGCGGAGCGGTGCATCTTGACCGTGCGTTCGCTGAGGGAAAGCTCATAAGCGATCTGCTTGTTGAGCTTGCCAGCGGCCATGAGGATCAGAATTTCCTTCTGGCGGCGGCTGAGGCGGTCGACACGATCAGTGGCATCATTGCGGCGCAAGTCATTGGCCTGGCCCTGATCTTCGGCGATTTCCACCTGCGAGCCGAGGTAGTATTCCACTTCGCCTTCAGCATCGAAAATGGGGGCGACCATGACGGCGTTGCGGAAGCGCGTGCCGTCCTTCTTGTAGTTCACGATCTCGACCATGACGGGCTGCTTGCGCCAGATGCCGTCGCGCAAAATGCGGGCCTTGTCATCCTCTGTGCCCGAGCCGCGCAGGAAGCGGCAGTTGCGACCGATGATCTCGTCCCGGCTGTAGCCTGTCAGTTCGACGAACGCGTCATTGCAGGCAATGATCGGGTTGTCCGGCAAGCGCGGATTGCTGATGACGGCGGCCGTCGGGCTGGAACTGATCATCTCTGAAATAGACATGAGGCTCTTATACGCACTTTGCGGCAGGTTTCCAATCCGTGCCCTTTGGTCCGGGTTGTCCGCATGCGGGCAGAAGCGCATCCGGACAGCCTTCCGACACATACCATCTCGCCGGAGCGGAGCTGCCGATGAACGTCTATTCCCCTTCCATTGCCGCATCCACCGGCATGGCCGATGTCACCGGCGAAGATGGCAAGCTGATCGTGCCTGACGATGTGCAGGAGGCAATCCGCACGCTTCTGCGCTGGTCGGGCGACGAGCCAACCCGCGAAGGCCTGATCGATACGCCAAAGCGCGTGGCGCGGGCGTGGCGGGAATATTGTCGCGGCTATGCAGAAGATCCCGGTGCACATCTGTCGCGCACGTTCGAGGAAGTGGGCGGGTATGACGAGGTGGTGCTGCTGAAGGACATTCCGTTCCAGAGCCATTGCGAACACCACATGGCGCCGATCACCGGCACCGCTTCCATCGCCTATCTGCCCAAGGACCGGGTCGTGGGCATTTCGAAGCTGGCGCGTGTGCTCCACGGCTTTGCCAGCCGGTTGCAGGTGCAGGAGCGGCTGACCGCCGAAGTGGCGCAGTGCATTCAGGAACACCTGCAGCCGGATGGCGTGGCCGTGGTGATCGAAGCGCAGCATGGCTGCATGACCGGGCGCGGTGTGCGCACGCATGGCGTGGGCATGGTGACGAGCCGGATGCTGGGCTGCTTTCTGACCGATGCCAGCAGCCGCAAAGAAGTTCTGGCGCTTATGGGACGTGGCTGACGCCCCGCAAGAACCCCCGAAAGAACCCAAGAAAATGCATGTTGCCATTGTTGGCGCGGGGATGTCCGGTCTCTCGTGCGCAGCCCAACTCGTTCGCTCCGGACATACGGTTGCCCTGTTCGACAAGTCGCGCGGCCCCGGTGGGCGCATGTCCACCCGGCGCATGGTGACGCCATTGGGCGAAGCGCATTTCGATCATGGCGCGCAATACTTCACTGTGCGCGACCCGGCTTTCATGGCGCAAGTGGCGCGCTGGTCTGCCAGCGGCGTGGCTTCGCCGTGGCCCGCTGCCGGGACCGGCGCGTGGGTTGGCGTGCCGACGATGAACGCCGTGGTCAAGGAAATGGCCGATCAGCACGACGTGACGTTTGGCTGGCACGTGCGCGGGCTGGTGCGGCGCGAGGGCGGCTGGCATCTGGCGGGTGAGCAAGCCGACGGCGAACGCTCGCAGAAGGGGCCTTTCGATGCCGTGGTGGTCTCGCTCCCGCCAGAACAGGCAGCGGCGATCGTGGCGCTACATGACCTTTCGCTGGCATCAACCGCACTTGCCGCACGATCACAGCCGTGCTGGACCGGCATGTTCGCCTTTGAAGACCGGATCCCGTGCAAGGCTGACACAGTGCGCGAGGCGGGGCTGATCAGCTGGGCGGCGCGCAACGGGGCAAAGCCTGGTCGCAAGGGGCCGGAAACATGGGTGGTCCAAGCCAGTCCGCATTGGTCCACACAGCATATCGAAGACAATGCCGATGCCGTGGCGCAGGCGTTGTTGGGAGCGCTGGGAGAAGCGCTGGGGATGGTGATGCCCACGCCGGTTGTGGCTTCGGCGCATCGCTGGCGCTATGCCATGTCGACCGGAAGCAATCTGGGCGCGTTGTGGAGTGCCAATTCGAAGATCGGCATTTGCGGCGACTGGCTGCTTGGGCCGCGCGTGGAGAACGCCTGGATTTCAGGCCGTACACTGGCCACACAGATGATGGCGCGAACACCGCAGGAAGTGGCCTAGACAGCCCTTCAACTGTCCGCTTAAAGCGGATCAATGAACAAGAGCGACGAGGCTCCGATCCGGGGCGGGTTTGAACGGGTGGCCGATGGGCCTTGGGCCGGATGGTGGAAGTGGTCTGGCCACGATCCGTTCGAGGATGGCGTAGGCCCATTCTTTGTGAAGCGCGATGAGCGCGGGATCGTCACCGGCTTTCGGCCCGAGACCAAGAACCTCAACGGGCACGGCATCGTCCACGGCGGTTCGCTGATGACCTTTGCCGACTTTTCTCTGTTCATGGTAGCGGCATCGGGCGGCGAGGAAGTGTCCGGCGTGACCGTGACGATGAATTCCGAATTCGTGAGTGGGGCGCAGGCCGGTGAACTGCTGACCGCGCGAGGCGAGTGCGTGCGGGCGGGCGGGAGCCTGGTATTCGCGCGCGGCACGATCCTGCGTGTGGGTGCAGATGGAACCGAGGAAGCGGTGCTGAGCTTTTCAGGGACCATCAAGCGGGCGAAGCGGACTTCGCACTAGGAATTTCCCGAAGCCTCTTTTCCAAGCTCCGCTTATGCCGAGATTGTCGAAGCATATTACGTGGCGTCAGTGCGGGCATCCTTCGACAGGCTCAGGATGAGCGGGCTTCGACAGGCTCAGGATGAGCGCGGGTGGAGGCGCGGTTCTAGGAAAACACATCTGCCGGAGTGGGGTTTTTCGGGTCAGGTCCGAAGCGGTTCGGGCCGCGTGTGCCGTCGAGGCACATCAGCACGAGGATGGCGAACCAGCCCAAGAACGGGATGATCCAGAGCAGCAGCAGCCAGCCGGTGCGGTCCTGATCGTGCAGACGGCGGACCGATACGGCAAGGCCGGGGATCAGGCTGACAACCCAGAACAGGCTGCCGATCCAGCTGCCCGCGCCGACCATCCGTGTGCCATAGACGAACGCGCCGCCACCGCTTTCCACATCATTGGTGCCGAACACGATGTTCAGGGCGACCATGACGAGGAAGTAGAACAGCCCGAAGCTCCAGTATTCGCGGCGGCGTGAGCGGCCGGAAAATTCGGCATAACGACGGTAGGGCAGGATCATCCAGTTCATGGCGCTTTCCGGCATATTGGCGCGGCCCCGAAAGGCCGCGCCCGATGGGATCAGCCGAACACGTCGTAGCCGACCGGGTTCTTGGGATCATCGCCGAAGCGGTTCATTCCCGTGGTGCCCGGCAGGCACATCAGCACGAGAAAACCGAGGCTGATAAGGCCACCGATGACCGGGATAGCACCGCCAAGGATGAAGCCAAGATACCACCAGCCCGACATATTGCGATCATGCAGGCGGCGCACGCCGACGGCGATGGAAGGGATGAAACTTGCCAACGCAAAAATACCAAACAGAGCTGCACCGAGCCAGAACAGCGGGTTGAATTCAGGCGCGGACACCGGAGGTCCGTCGGGCGCGGGAATTCCGGCGGTGAGTGCTGCCATGCCACCACCAGCCAGCATCAGCGCAGCGCAGATCATGTAGACGATCCCCACGAACAGCGCGAACATCCAGTATTCCTTGCGCCGCGCGCGGCCCGAAAACTGGGCATAACGCCGGTAAGGCAACAGCATCCATTCCATCGTAATTCCCCCTCGACAGGTATTGAGGGGACAAGTCACCACGGATTGCACGCCGCTGCAAGCATGCGCCGTCAGATTGGAGCAGTTAGCTGGGCCGCAGTTAGCCGGGCCGCAGTGACCTGGGCCGCAGTTACTTCAGCCAGCCCGCCTCGCGATACCAAGCGGCGGTGGCGTGGAGGCCCATGCGGGTTTCGACTTGCGGGGTCCAGATGTGGGACGGTGGTTGCATCCCCTCGCCCACGCGCCAATCGGGGTGGCACATGTAACCGACGCGATCCAGCGTGAGCTTTGCACCCTTCCCCCGGAAGCGCAGGTCAAGCTTTGCGCCGAGGCGGAGCATGCCTGCGGGCAGGTTGATGGCGGTGACGCGCTTGCCCACGGCCATGCCGATGGCCTTGGCGATGTCGTTGTGGCTCCAACCGCCGGGGCTGCCATCGTCTGGCTCGAAGGTTTTGTGGGTGACATCTTCACCGCCAGGGATCAGCGCGAGGAGCAGTCGGGCAAGATCGTTTACGTGGATCAGCGAGGCATGGCCTTTGGGCGGCACGGGCAGCACGCCGTACCGCGCGGCCTTGAACATTTCGAGCGTATCCGTGTCACGCGGACCATAGACCCACGGCGGGCGGACGACGGTCCAATCGAGGCTGCTGGCCTTTACGATCTTTTCGCCGCGCAATTTTGACCGGCCATAGACCGACAGTTCCGGTTCGCGCGCCGAGAGCGAGGAGACATGGACGAAGCGCGGAACGCCGGCATCGAGCGCAGAGTTGACGACGTTCAGCGTGCCCCAGACATTGCCGTCCTCGAAGCCCTGCGGATCTGGCGCATTGACCACGCCAGCGATGTGGAGGACGACGCTGGCTTTGCCGACGAGCCGCTGGAGCGCACGCTTGTCATTCAGATCTCCCTGCACCCACTCCACGCCGACGCGAGCCTCCTGCGGGCGGCGGGCCAGAGCGCGGACTTCTATTCCGGCGCGGGCAGCATAATCTAGGACGGTCTGGCCGACGAAACCGGTCGCCCCGGTAATCGCCAGCAGTTCTGCGGCCATTACAGCAGCACCATCTGGTCACGGTGGATCAGAGCAGAACGGGGGGCGTAGCCAAGCAGCGCTTCGTGTTCGCGGCTATGGTGGCCTTTGAGTGCGAGGCATTCGGCGGCATCGTATTCGGACAGGCCACGCGCAAGCGTCTGGCCATCGGGACCGATGACGGCGATGGCATCGCCGCGCTGGAAATCGCCTTCGACGGCGGTGATTCCGGCGGCGAGCAGGCTGGAACCACGGGTCAACGCGGCAGCGGCCCCGGCATCGACGTGAACAGAGCCGCGCATCCGCATGCGCCCGCCAAGCCACGCCTTGCGCGCTTGCTTGCGCCCGCGCGGGAGGAACAAGGTGCCGCGATCTGCGCCGAGGGCAGCGCTGATGGGAGAGCCGGGCTGGCCGTCGATGATGGCAAGCGCCATGCCAGCCAGTTCGGCGATTTCGGCGGCTTGCAGCTTGGATGTCATCCCGCCCGAGCCGAGGCCGGAGGAGGAGCCACCGGTGGCCATCGCGTGAATTTCGGGCGTAACGCCGCGCACCACCGGGATGCGGTTGGCTCCCGGCTGGCGGGGATCGCGGTCGTAGAGACCGTCAATATCGGAAAGCAGGAGCACGCCCGATGCGCCTGCCGCCTGCCCTACGCGGGCGGCGAGGCGGTCGTTATCGCCGAAGCGAATTTCCTGTGTGGCGACCGAGTCGTTTTCGTTGATGACCGGAACCGCGCCTGCTGCCAGCAAGGTGCCGAGCGTGGCAGTGACATTCAGGTAGCGGCGGCGGTCTTCGAGATCCTCCAGCGTGAGCAGGATCTGCGCTGCAGTGAGACCGTGGGTGCCGAGGAGTTCAGCCCAGAGACCCGCGAGTGCGATCTGGCCGACCGAGGCGGCGGCCTGAGCGTCCGAGAGGCTGCCGCGCCCGCCTTTGGCAAGGCCAAGCTTGCGCGCGCCGAGTGCGATCGCGCCGGAGGAGACGACAATAATCTCTTGCCCGGCGGCGCGGGCAGCGGCGATTTCGGCGACCAGCGCGGTGAGCCATTCGCGGCGGGGCGCGCCATCCTTGCCCACAAGCAGTGCCGAGCCGACCTTGACCACAAGGCGCGGACAGGCGGAAGCGTCGATCAAATGGGCAAGCTGGCTGATCTTCATGGGAGCCGCTTAGGGGATTTGTGACGAGGCGTGAAGGGTGGCCGGTCGGATATGTGGGGCGGAATACCCGTTCATGCGGTTATCCCGTCACCCAAATATCTTCGTCATTCCCGCGCAGGCGGCAATCCAGTTTCAGGCCTTGCGCGCTGGATTCCCGCCTGCGCGGGAATGACGAAAGTGTTGGTAGGGTCGCCAAGAAGTATCAGATCGGCGACCAGGGCTTTTCGTCGTCGCCATCCTCGACCTGACCCGTCGGGCGTTCGGTGATGGTGGCCTGGGGGAGGAAGCCCAGCACCGCGTCCATCAGGGCATCCATGCCTTTGCCGGTTGCGCCAGAGATCGGATAGACCTTGTCGGCCCCGGCGGCGATGAGTTCCTTGCTGAAGGCCTTGACCAGTTCTGCATCGACAAGATCGATCTTGTTGAGCGCGATCAGGCGCGGCTTTTCATCAAGGCCCGAGCCGTAGGCTTCAAGTTCGCCTTCAACGATGTGCATGGCTTCGGCGGGGTCGGTGTCGCTGTGAATGTCGATCAGGTGGATCAGCACGCGGCAGCGTTCGATATGGCCGAGGAAGCGATCACCAATGCCTGCGCCATCTGCCGCGCCTTCGATCAGGCCGGGGATGTCGGCCAGCACGAATTCGCGGTTGCGGTGGCGCACGACGCCCAACTGCGGGCGCAGCGTGGTGAAGGCGTATTCACCAACTTTGGCCTTGGTGTTGGTGATCTGGTTGATGAAGGTAGACTTGCCCGCGTTGGGCAGGCCGACGAGGCCGGCATCGGCCAGCAGCTTCAAGCGGAGCCAGACGTACATTTCCTCACCGGGCCAGCCGGGACCGTGCTGACGCGGAGCGCGGTTGGTGGAGGTTTTGTACGAAGCGTTGCCGCGCCCGCCATCGCCGCCGCGCAGCAGGACCACCTGCTGGCCAACTTCGGTAAGGTCGAGCAAGACAGTCTCGCGGTCATCGTCGAGCACCTGTGTGCCGACTGGAACCTTGATCACCAGATCCTCGCCACCGGCGCCGGTGCGGTTGGAGCCAGCGCCGCCGTGGCCGCGCTGGGCCTTGAAATGCTGGGTATAGCGGAAGTCGATCAGGGTGTTCAGCCCGGCGACCGCTTCGAAGATGATATCGCCGCCCTTGCCGCCGTTGCCGCCGTTGGGACCGCCGTACTCTTCGTACTTCTCACGCCTAAAGCTGACAGCACCGCCGCCGCCCTGTCCTGAGCGGATGAAAATTTTGGCCTGATCGAGAAAATGCATGCGGGTAACCAATTCCAATGGCAGGCCCGGAGCAAATGCAACTTCGCGCCCCGGAGCGAGCCTTTTACCCGTTCATGGAGAGCTTGTAACCTCGAACCGCAAGGCGCCTGCCTGATCAGGCGGTTCGATGATACCTAGTGGTGGAGCCTAGGGGGATCGAACCCCTGACCTCGTCATTGCGAACGACGCGCTGTCCCATCTGAGCTACGGCCCCGTTCCCGGTATCGCCCGCTGAACGCACACGAGGCACGCCAACGGAAGCGCCGCCATTAGCGCAGCGCTCCCGGCCTGCAAAGACCCCTTGTGCATTTTTTACCGCAAGCTGGCGCTCAGCTGCCTGCGCCACCTGTCATCTGGGTGCCCGATCCCGGCAGACTGATGGCAGGCTGGGCCGTGGTCACGGGCTGGCCATATTGGGCCTGCCAGATCGCCAGATCATTGCGATAGACTTCGTAGCGACGGTAGAAATCGTCGAACACGACCTCGATGCTTGGCAGACTGCGGGCCGCGAAGGCTTCAAGTTCGGCAGACTTTACTGCCGCACCATCGCGTGTGACTGCACCCACCGCATCGCAGAAATCGGTAAGCGTCGGCGGCAAAGCGAAATGGTTGTAGACCGACGTCATATAGGATTCGCGCGGGGCGATGAACTTCGCGCCATGCTTGGCCCTGAATTCGGCATCGACCTTTTTGTTCGTGGCCGTCAGCGTCTTGGCATGCGCAGTCAGGAACGTCTTGTAGCGCGGCAGAATATCGGCGTGCTGCGGCTTGCTGCAGTTGAGAGCGGCCACATTGTAGGCCGAACGCAAGTTCCACAGCATCTGCGCGGGGCTAATGTCGCGGTTGATCGAATAGCGCAGGCCATTGGCATCTGCCGGTGGGATCGACAGATTATCGGACGCGTTGTTTGGCGGACGCGGCTTGGGCGGGATCACCACGACCTTGGGCGGCGGCGGTGGTGGAGGCGGTGGTGGCGGAGCCTTGGGCGCGCAGGAGGCAAGGCCAAAGGCCAGTGCAGCGATCAGGGCAGTTGGCGCGACAGTGCGCCGGAATTCGAACATCGGCATTCCCCCAAGGAATTCGATTGGCAACCATATTGGCAGACGGCCCTGAAATTCCCACCAACCAAGTGTGAACCCGGAAACCTTGCTGCAAGATGAAGCCACACCTAGCGCGGCTGCGCAGCAATGAGAATCCCCCACGCAAAGAAAACCCGGCGAACCGTTGCAGCTCGCCGGGCAATCTTGTTCAGTTCGGCTGTTTCAGCAGATCAGCGGCGTTCACCCATGAACTGCAGCAGGAACTGGAACATGTTGATGAAGTCGAGGTAGAGGCTCAACGCGCCGAGCACGACGGCCTTGCCCGCGAAATCCGTGCCCGCGACATAGGCATACTGTTCCTTCAGGCGCTGCGTATCGTAGGCGGTGAGACCCGCGAAGATCAGCACGCCAAGGAAGCTGACAGCCCAGGCAAGGCCGGTCGACTGCAGGAACATGTTGATGACCGAAGCAATCAGCAGGCCGACCACACCCATGATCAGGAAGCTGCCCATGCCGGACAGATCCTTCTTGGTGGTGTACCCGAACAGGCTGAGACCGGCGAACGCCCCTGCCGTGGCGAAGAACGTCACCGCGATCGAGGTGCCGGTGTAGACCAGAAAGATGGTCGACATCGACAGGCCCATTGCAACAGCGAAGCCCCAGAACATGCCCTGAAGTGCGGTGGTCGAGAACTTGTTCGCGCCAAAGCTCATGAACATGACGAACGCCAGCGGCGCCAGCATGATCAGCCACTTCAACGGCGTGCCCATCACGGCCTGCGTTGCGCCCGACGTAGCGAACAGCAACGCGACGATGCCCGAGAGCATCACGCCCGAAGCCATGTAGTTATAGATCGACAGCATGTGACGGCGCAGACCCGCGTCGAACACTTCGCCGCGTGTGGAAGCGCCAGAAAGGCTCGGAGACGCGCCGAAACCCGTCCCGTTGGGCCGAGGGTCGTTCCAATTTGCCATTTTCAAAGCTCCGTAAGATGGCCCCAATGGCCACGTAAACGGAATATCGGCGCTTTGGGTTCCGCTTTCAAGCGAAACCGGTGCCAGAGACGACCAATCATTTGTAACGAATTGTTGCGAGGCTTACGCGGAGGCCCGCGCCTGCTCTGTCATCTCGGCGCTGCGATCCCTTGCGCCGCGCAAAGTGTCGGTCATCAGCGAGACCAGACGGGCGTCCTTGTCGAGCACATCGATGCCAACTTGCGTCACGCCGCCGGGGCTTGCGACGCGGCGAGCGAGTTCTCCGGGACTGTGTTCGGACGCTGCTGCGAGCATGCTTGCGCCTTCGACCATCGACAGTGCCAGCCGGTCTGCCTGATCGCGCGGCAGGCCAAGGGCAGCGGCACCCTGTGCCAAAGCGTCGATCACGCGATAGACGAAGGCGGGGCCGGACCCGGCAAGTGCGGTGACAAGATCCATCTGGTCCTCCGCGCTCAACCATTCGGCCTGACCTAGGGGTGCCATAAGTGCATCGACTTGTGCGCGGGCGGCCTCATCGCGATCGCCAACCAGAGCGATGGGTGATTTGCCGAGCGCGGCGGCAAGGTTTGGCATCACCCGCACGACGGCGCGCGCTTCGGGAAAAGCGCTGCGCAGGGTGGCGAGATCGACACCTGCCAGGATCGACAGCAGGAGCGTGTTGGTGCCGACGAAAGGGCGCACCGATGAGGCGGCATCGGGCAATTGCTGCGGCTTGAAGCCGAGCAGGACCACGTCGAACGCTCCTTCGCCCTGCGGTGCAGCTTTGAGCAAGCGGACACCGTCCGGTGCGGCGTTCAGGTACGGATCGACGATGGTGAAGGTTTCAGGCGCGATGCCGCCAGCGAGCCAGCCCTGGAGCATGGCTCCGCCCATGTTGCCGCAGCCGAACTGGAGGAAGGTCTTGGTCATGGGCGGGTTCCTTGAGTCGCTTATGGGCGCTCATTGGCGCTGTGGACGGTCCATCGCAATGTCAAAACTTGCCAGACGCCGCGCGCCCCCGCGAAGGCGGGGGCCTCAGAAGGTTTACGCTGATGCTTCGTGATACGCCTGAGGCCCCCGCCTGCGCGGGGGCGCAATACCTTGGTTCTAGGCGTTCACGCCTCTCCGGCAGCGTCCACCATTGCGCTGGCGAGGGCTTCGGCGGGGGACTTGTCACCCCACAGGATGAACTGGAACGCCGGGTAGAAACGGTCGCATTCGTCCACCGCCGCCTCAATAGCGGACTGGGCCTGACCGATGCTGAGCAGGCCTTCGTCGCCCAGCATCAGGCCGTGACGATAAAGCAGGACCGCGCCGTTTGACCAGATATCGAAATGGCCAATCCACACCTGTTCATTGATCAGCGCCATCAGTTCGTAAACGGCCGCCTTCTTGTCATCGGGAATGCGAATATCGGGCAGGCAGAGAATCTGCAGGACGTGATCTTCAACCCGCCAGATGGCACGCAGCTGATAATTCGCCCAAGATCCTTGAATTTCCCCGGTAACTTCATCGTCTGACACGAATTCGCACGGCCAGCCGCGCGCTTCGAACAGCGACGCGATCATGTCGACGGGCGCTGCCTCCTCGCGCTCGTTCTCGTCATGACCGGTCCGCATCGTCCGTCCCCTGAACACGTGATCGGGCCTCCTCGGCTGGTTGGCCCGGGCGGGACGAAATGTCCTGCCTGCTGCTCAAACCGTCAATGGGGGTAACACCCCGCCCCGACAATCACGGGTTAACAGGCGGTTGGGCAAAACTCGACAAGCTTGTGGGAAAGCTGTGGACAAGGGGTGAACAACTGTCTGAGAACAAGGCCATCACTTGAGGGCCAGCGTATCGACAGCCTGCCCCGCAGGACTGGTCCATTGGAAGCTGGAAACGCCGGCTTTGCCAAGTTTGGTGACGAATTCCTGCGCCGCTGCCTCGCTTTCGAACGGGCCGGTGAGCAGACGGAAATTGCTGCGCCACGGTGAAAGGTACGGCTTTCGGCTGCGTAGCAGTGCAGGCGCTTCCTTCACGAGACGACGCCATTCGCTGTCCATCACACCCTTGTTCGCGCCGGTCAGCACTTGCACCCATATGCGGCTGGGGTGGCTGGGCTGAGCTTTCTTAGCCTTGGCGTCCTTGGCATCCTTGGCTGCCTTAGCGTCCTTGGCTGCCTTAGCGTCCTTGGCCGAAGTTTTGGCATCCTTGGTGGCGGGCTTTTCAGCTTCCTTGGCTGGCGTGCGCGAGACGTCGGTCGGTCCATCGGGACGTTCGCCGCGCGGATCGGCCTTGGGTGCAGGCTTGGGCGGCAGGCGCGTGATATCGACAGCAGCGACTGTAGCTGCCCGCTCCTCAGCTGGCGGCTCGAAGGTCTTGAACAAGGACGCAAAATCGACGGGGCGCGCTGGCTCGGGCGTTGGTGACGCCGTTGCTGCGCCGGTTTGGGCAAGCGCGGAGCCAGAAAGCTGGGGCGCGGCGGGTGCCGAAGCTGGCGCTGGTACAGGGCTTGGTGCAACCGGTTGGGCAAATGAAGCCCCGGCCGAGGTATATGCAGGCACGGATGAAGCAGACGCCGACGCAGGTGGGACCGGATCAGGTGTGCCAGGCGCGAGGTTCGTGGCCGGGAGCGCCGTTGCCGCGAGCTTTGTTGGCGCAGGTGCGATTGGCGTAACCGCTGCAGGCGCGGCAGGTGGCGAGGTTGTGACGGTGGTGCTGCCAATCTGTGCAAGATTGAAGCTGCCCGATGCCGGCGCGGTTGGCCGCGTGGCAACGGGAGGCTCCGCAACCTGTCTGACTGGCGGTGTTGCGGGTGCCTGTGCCGGTAAGGGCGGCGGTGTGGCGGCCGCGGCGGTGCGGATTGGCGGAACCGTGGCCGGTGGGACAGCTTGAGGCAAGGCGACAGACTGGACCGGAGCAGCCGCGCTGGCGCTAGGACGAATCGGCGGGACCGGCGGGCGCTGCGTGCCGGGTGGCACATCAAGAGCTGATAGCACCGGAGGTCGCTGTGGCGTGGTGGCGCGCGGTGGCGTAACGGGCTGGGCGGCTATGGGCTGCGGAGCTGCGGACGCGGGGACGGTGGTGCGCGGGGCGGCTTGCGCAAGCACGGTCTTTTCATCGTTACGGCCCGGGCGACGGCGCTTTTCGCGGCTGGGCTTTTCTGACGCTGACGCTTTGGATGGGCCAAGCGGTGCTCCTGCGGGGATCAGACCCGCTTCGGCACCGCGCGGGGCACGGGGATTAAGCGCGGCGTACTGCACCACGCGCGGATCATCGCGACCCATTTCAGCCGCGCGCGGAAAGCGGCCGAAATTGGCGGCGGCGGCCTGCTGTGAAGGGGTAAGGCGCGGCATGAAGCGCAGATAGGGCGCGATGCCAGAAGCAAGATCCTGCGGCATTGAGGCATAGGCAATGGCAACAGCCTCATCCGCGCCATTGGTGACGGCCATTGCGAAGGTGCGGGTGCGCCAGGCGGCACGGTCCTGCTTTTCGATCAACGGAGCGAGCAGGGTTTCCGCCCCGCGCCGGTCCCCGGATATGGCGAGACTCATCGCGAAACGGCGCGTTATCTCATCATTCGGGCCACGGCTGAGAGCGACCTGATACCAGCGCTGGGCACGGCCATTGTCGCCCACCAAGTCGTAGGCAAGCGCGCGCTCGGCGGCCATGCTGAATGTTTCGGCACCGGCACGCTCGGCCTCATCAAAGGCGCGGATGGCGTCGACCGGACTTTCAGCGGCCAGATGCGCCTTGCCGATCAGCGCCTTGGTGCGCGCATTGCCGGGCTGCACTTCATCAGCCCGCGTGAGGAAGCCAATTGCGGCATCGCTGTCGCCCAGCTTGAGCGCAGCTTCGGCAGCATCGGACAGCGCGGCAACATTGCGCGGATCAGTAGCGAGGAGCGCGAGCGCGGCGTTCAGTTCGCGGCTCGGGCTTGGCGCAGTGGATTGAACAACCGGGCGCGAGACGGTTGCAGGACCGGCCTGCGCGAGTGCTTGCGGGGCGAGCGCGTGCGAAGAAACTGCGGCGAGCAGCAGCGATGCGGCGAGGCGTGAGCCTTGCGCGAAGGGGAAGCTATTTGTCATCCAGCCGCGCTCAATACATCATTGCAGATGAAGCGGCGGCAACCGGTGCCGCCGCTCATCGCATTTACTGGTTGTTCTGCCGCCCAAGGAAGCGCGGGATGTTGAGCGAGCCGCCCTCATCGCTGTCTTCATCTTCCGGCCGATTTCCGCGCGAAAGATTGGCCATGCGTTCAAACAGGGTGCTGCCGCCAGCAGGCTTTGCCGGGGCTGGTTCTTCGCTGCGGCTGAGACGCGGCATCGCTGGCTCTGGCGCTGCCTGAGGATCACCAAGCAACAGTTCGTCCGAAGACTGTGCGACAGGCTCTTCCTGAGAAGACGTCAGATCGAGTGTAAGATCGAATGCTTCCGGTTCTGGCGCGGGTGCAGGCGCCGCCGGGGCGGCAAAGGCAGCAGGCGCAGGCGCAGGCTCTGGCGCAGGCGGCGGGGTGTAGGCCGGCGCGGCCGGTGCCGCCGAAGGCACGGCAGGGCCGCGCGAGGTGCCGGGGATCGAGACCGGGCGGGAGGCGATTTCGGCCTGTTCGTTGCTCTGTTCGATGCCCGTGGCGACCACGGAAACGCGGATCTTGCCATCGAGATCGGGATTGAACGCCGAACCCCAGATGATGTTTGCGTTGGGATCAACCAGTTCGCGGATGTGGTTGGCGGCTTCGTCAACCTCAAGCAGCTTCATATCATCGCCACCGATGATCGAGATGATCACGCCCTTGGCACCGGCCATCGACACGCCATCGAGCAGCGGGTTGGCAATGGCGCGTTCGGCGGCTTCGAGTGCGCGGTTGGGGCCTTCGCCCTCACCCGTCCCCATCATCGCCTTGCCCATTTCACCCATGACCGAGCGGACGTCGGCAAAGTCGAGGTTGATGAGGCCCGGCATGACCATGAGATCGGTGATGGAGCGGACGCCCTGCTGCAGAACTTCGTCGGCCAGTTGGAAGGCTTCCTTGAAGGTCGTTTCCGCCTTGGCGATCAGGAACAGGTTCTGATTGGGAATGACGATCAGCGTATCGACGTGCTTCTGCAGTTCCTCGATGCCCGAATCCGCAGCGCGCATGCGGCGCGTGCCTTCGAACAGGAACGGCTTGGTAACGACACCGACGGTCAGCACACCCTTGCGGCGCGCCGCTTCGGCGATGACGGGAGCGGCTCCAGTGCCAGTGCCGCCGCCCATGCCAGCCGCGATAAACACCATGTGGGCGCCATCAAGCGCGCGCTCAATTTCCTCAAGCGTTTCTTCAGCGGCGGCGCGGCCCACTTCGGGACGTGCGCCTGCGCCAAGGCCCTGCGTGATGTCAGGCCCCAACTGGATGCGGGTTTCGGCGATGGCGTTGTTCAGCGCCTGCGCATCGGTGTTGACGACGATGAATTCGACGCCTTCGATCTGCGCGTTGATCATGTTGGCGATGGCGTTGCCGCCTGCACCGCCGACCCCGATCACCGTGATGCGGGGCCGAAGCTCGTCGATGGCCGGCGGTCCGATGTTGATGCTCATAGTCGGTCTCCCAAGCGGGTCAGTGCTATCGCCGTGGGCCGTTTCCGGTCTTTGGCGCGATTGGACAATTTCACATTAACCTGTTGCACAAGCAGGCTTGTCGAATCAAAGGCTCCACAACCTTTTCCACAGGTTGCAGCACTATGACGGCTAATGTTTCCGGCTATTCTGGGCCGGAACGGTGGAAAACGCCGTTCAGAAGTAATCTTTTACCGCGCGTGCGAGCCGATTGAGCAGACCTACGCCCTTGTAAGTGCCGTCAGGCGTGTAGGCGGGGCCGATGCTTCGGATATCGACCGGATCAGCCGCCGCGAAGAGCACGAGGCCGACCAGAGTCGTGGAACTTGGAGTCGCATGGCCGGGGGGCAGGCCTACCATCGTTGGCGGCGAGCCGATGCGGACCGGGCGACCAAGCGCCGCTTGCGCATAGTCGGCAAGGCCAGGCAACTGCGCACCGCCGCCCGTTAGGACGACCTGCTGGCCGGTCTGGCCGACGAAGCCCATCGCTTTGAGGGACTTTGATACTTCCTCGGTGAAGAACCCGAGTTGCTGGGTGATAACCGAAATCAGTTCGGCGCGCGGAATGCGATTCTTGTCATCGGCATGGCGCGCGACCGGGCCGCCTTCCGGATCGCCAGGCGCGTTGACCGGAATCATCTCACGATGGTCGGCGGGGCTGGCGATGGCCGAGCCGGACATGCATTTGAGGCGCTCTGCCTGATAGCGGCGGATGCCGAAGGCTGAGGCGATGGCATCGGTAATGTCGCCCGACCCGTATTGGATGACCTGCATGCCCAGCAGCATGCCTGCGGCATGGACGGACACAGTTGTCACTTCAGCGCCGAATTCGACCAGCGCGACGCCGAGTTCGCGCTCCTCTGGCGTGAGGCAAGCGTGGCCAGCGGCAATGGGCGAGCCAACCACGGCTTCCACATCGAGATGCGCGTTCTGCACCGCTTCACGGATGTTGCGGATGGGCGCGCCATCGGCGAGCATGACGTGGATGTCGACGGCCAGCCGTTCAGCATGGAGGCCCTTGGGATTGGGCACGCCGTGTGCGCCATCGAGCGTGTAGTGCGCGGGCTGAGCGTGGAGAACGGTGCGGCCATCGGGCTCTATCACTTCGCGCCCGGCCACGAGCAGGTGTTCAATATCGTCCTGTTCGATGCGGCGGCCACCGATGTCGACTTCAACCTTGGCGGTGGTGCTGCCAAGGCCTGCGCCCGAGCAGCCGATCCACACTTTCTGGATGCCGATATTGGCCATCTTCTCGGCACGTTCGATCGCATCGCGGACCGAGTGCGTCGCGGCCTGCATATCGGTGATATAGCCGCGCTTGATCCCCTGCGCCGCGCGATGGCCAGAACCGAGCACGACCATCTCGCCCGTTTCCGAAAGGCCTGCAATCATTGCGGACACGCGGAAAGAGCCGATGTTTACGGCAGCAAAAACCTTGGTGATGCGCGGGGTGGCCATCTGGTACGATCAGCCCTCGTCAGCGCGGGCGGCGGCGGCGATGCGTTTGGCTTCGGCCTTGGCCTGGGCGGCGGCGCGTTTTTCTTCGGCCTGTTCCTCGGCATGGCCCGGCACGCGCATGTAGATGCGGTCTGCTGCGCGCATATCGAACGCGGCAACCTTGCCGCCGAGCAGGCGATTGACGCCATCCATGCGCGCAAAGCTGAGCAGCGCGCCTGCCGACTTCTCGTCACCTTCGGGAAGGACGAGGACTTGCCCGGTCTTGAAGGTCAGGTTCCAGCGGCGGTTACCCACCCATTCGGCCTCGGCCACTTGCGGCTTCAGCGCGGGGGCAGCATCGAGCAGATGGGTGAGATCCTGCACCCGCTGGCCCACAGCCATGCCCGTAAGGATCAGCATACCTTTGGCGCGATCAGGCTTGACCGTTTCAAGTTCAGCCCCGGTATCGTCGATCAGCACCAGCCGGTCAGGCTTGCGCAGCACCGCGTGGGGACTGCGTTCGACAATGTCGATCACCAGGGTATCGGGCAACTTGCGCGAGACGCGCGCATCCTTGACCCATGAAATGTCGTTCAATTCATCGCGCAGCGCGGCAAGATTCAGCGTGGTCATCGCACGGTCATTCTGGCCGAGGATCTTTTCGTAGATCTTCTGTTCGTTCATGCGGTTGACGCCGCGCACTTCGAGGTGGCTGACCTTGAACCCGGCATCCGACGCAATCAGCGCGGCCTGTTCCGAAGCGAGCGCGGGAACGCCTGCCATGACCGCGACGGTCCAGACTATGGCCACAGTGGCCGCAAGGATGAGCGCCATCGCGACGCGGTGCAGCGTCTCTTCGCTGAACGGCATCCACACCATCACGCTGTCGAGCAGCGATCCGGTCTGCTTGCGCGCAGTCTGGACCTTGCGCTGCGTTGTGCGCGCCGCTGCTGCACGCCGCACACCCTTTCCGCCTCGCTTGATCGTCTGCGCCATGATTCAGGCCTTTCCTGCGTCCTTAAGGGCCTCGGCGATGATCGCCTCGACCAGATCGGGATAGTCCATGCCCAGTGCACGCGCCTGTTCGGGCACGAGGCTGAGCGGGGTCATACCGGGCTGCGTGTTCACCTCTAGCAGGAACAGCCCTTCGACGCCGTGTTCATCATCCCAGCGGAAGTCGGAGCGGCTGGTGCCCTTGCAGCCAAGCAACTGGTGCGCACGCAAGGCAATCTGGCGGCAGGCGTCGGTAATCTCGTCGGGGATTTCAGCCGGGCAGATATGGTCGGTCATGCCATCGGTGTACTTGGCATCGAAATCGTAGAAACCGGATTTAGGCCGCAGTTCGGTGACGAGGAGGGCGCGGTCTCCGATGACGGCTGTGGTCAGTTCAAGGCCGCGGATGAAGGGTTCGGCCAGAAGCTGGTCGAATTCCTGCCACGGCCCCTTGCTCTCTGCACTGATCGGATTGCCGTAGTTGCCGTCTGCCGTGACGATGGCGACGCCGACCGAGGAGCCTTCATTCACAGGCTTGAGCACGTAAGGGCGCGGGAGCGGGTCCGCCTTGTAGAGGTCCGCCGTTTTGACCATGCGCCCGCCCGGCATGGGGATGCCGTGGGGGACGAGTGCCAGCTTGGTCAGTTCCTTGTCGATTGCGATAACCGAAGTGGCAAGGCCCGAGTGAGTGTAGGTCAGGCCCATAATATCCATCAGGCCCTGGATCGTGCCATCCTCGCCCGGCGTCCCGTGGAGCGCATTGAATACGACGTCGGGCTTGGCTTCGGACAGGCGCAGCGCGACATCGCGGTCCATGTCGATACGGGTAACCGTGTGGCCCTTTGATTCCAGAGCCTTGGCAACGCCCTCGCCCGACATCAGGCTTACCGGGCGTTCGCTCGACCAGCCGCCCATGAGGACGGCGACGTGGAGTATGGGGAGAGTCACTTGCGGCCGATCCTTTTGATTTCCCATTCGAGGTCCACGCCTGCGCTGTCCTTCACGCGGCGGCGGACTTCCTCACCCAGTTCCTCGATTTCGGCGCTGGTGGCAGTGCCGGTGTTGATGAGGAAGTTGGTGTGCTTTTCACTGACTTGCGCGCCGCCGATGGTCAGCCCTCGGCAACCGGCCTTGTCGACCAGTTCCCAGGCCTTCCTGCCATCAGGGTTCTTGAACGTGGAGCCGCCAGTCTTGGAGCGCAGCGGCTGCGAGGCCTCGCGCGCGGCGCTGATGCGGTCCATTTCGGTCTGGATCGCTTGCGGATCTCCGGGTTCACCACGGAAGCGCGCGGCAACAACTATGCAGCCGTCGGTGAGGTCTGAGTGGCGGTAAGTGTAGCCGAGTTCCGACAGCGGCAGCGTGGCGATTTCGCCCGAGCGGATTACCACGTCGCAATCGATCAGCACGTCCTTGACCTCACGGCCATAGGCACCGCCATTCATGCGCACGAAACCGCCGACCGTGCCGGGGATCGAGCGGAGGAATTCCAGCCCAGCGATGCCGTTGTCGCGCGCCGTTGAGGAAACGAGGATGCCACTGGCACCGCCGCCGCAATTGAGTGTGACTTCGTCCACTTTCTCCACTTTGGCAAAGGCCTTGCCGAGGCGGATGACCACGCCCGGAACCCCGCCATCGCGGACGATAAGGTTGGAGCCGAGGCCGAGCGCCATGACCGGAACGTCCGGGGCGAGGTTGGCCAGAAAGTCTTGGAGGTCGGCCACGCCCTTCGGCTCGAACAGCCAGTCGGCAGTGCCGCCGGACTTGAACCAGACCAGTGGGGCAAGCGGAGCGTTGGGGGTTAGTTTGCCCCGCACGTTGCGCTGCGGTGCTTCGACAAGCTCAGCACGAGCGGGTTCAGGAAAGGCGTTTAACCCAACATCCGCTCGTCCTGAGCCTGTCGAAGGACGTTGTCCGCTCACGCCGCAGCCCTCTCAGCCGCAATGGCATCGGCCAACCCGGCGGCCCATTTCGTAATGTCGCCAGCGCCGAGGCAGACAACCATGTCACCCGGCTGCACGGTGGCAGCGAGTTCCTTGGCCAATGCATCCGGCCCGGCGATGAGATGCGCGCTGCGGTGGCCGCGCGCCTTGACACCTTCGACCATTGCGGCGCTGTCCACGCCTTCGATCGGCTGTTCGCCCGCAGGGTAAACCGGCGCGGCATAGACCACATCGGCATCGTTGAATGCGCCCTGAAACTCTTCCATGTGATCGCGCAGACGGGTGAAGCGGTGCGGTTGCACCACGGCAATCACCCTGCCCTGCACGCCCTCACGCGCGGCGGCGAGGACGGCGCGGATTTCGACCGGGTGGTGGCCGTAATCGTCGATGACTGTGGCGCCTGCTACTTCGCCAACCTTGGTGAAGCGGCGCTTTACGCCGCCGAACTTCGCAAAGCCGGTGCAGATCAGTTCGTCCGACACGCCCATTTCCGCTGCCACGGCCACGGCCGCGAGTGCATTCTGGACATTGTGGCGGCCCGGCATGGGCAGTTCGATACCCTCGATCCGGCGGAACGAGCCATCGCGCTGGCGCAGCAGGACATCGAAGCGATTGCCGCCGGGGATCGGTGTCACGGCCTCGCCGCGCACGTCAGCCTGGGCGGAGAAGCCATAGGTTACCACGCGGCGGTCGCGCACTTTGGGGATGATCGCCTGGACTTCGGGGTGATCGATGCACAGCATGGCCGCGCCATAGAAGGGCACGTTTTCAATGAATTCGACGAAGGCGGACTTCACCTTGTCGAAGCTGCCGTAGTGGTCGAGGTGCTCGGGATCGATGTTGGTGACCACCGCCAGCGTGCCGTCGAGCCGCAGGAACGAGCCGTCGCTCTCGTCAGCCTCGACCACCATCCAGTCGCTGTCACCCAGACGGGCATTGGAGCCGTAGGAGTTGATGATGCCGCCGTTGATCACGGTCGGGTCAACGCCGCCAGCATCGAGCAGGCATGCGATCATCGAGGTGGTGGTCGTCTTTCCGTGCGTGCCCGCGACCGCAACGGTGCTTTTCAGCCGCATCAGTTCGGCCAGCATTTCCGCGCGGCGGACCACCGGGATGCGGTTTTCGAGTGCAGCGACGACTTCGGGATTGTCACGCTTTACAGCTGTCGAGGTTACGACCACGGCCACGCCATCGACGTTTTCGGTCTTCTGACCGATCAGGACCTTGATGCCGCGCTTGCGCAGGCCATCAACGACATAGCTTTCGGCCATGTCGGACCCTTGCACCGCATAGCCCATGTTGTGCATAACTTCGGCAATGCCGGACATGCCGATGCCGCCGATGCCGACGAAGTGGATCGTGCCGATTTCGGTGCCGACGCCCTTCATGCCAGCTGCTCCTGCCCGGAGGTGGCGGGGCTGCGCTTGTCCACGCGGATCACGTCCATGATTGGATCGCCGCCGAAGCTTTCTACAAGATCGGCAAGATCGCTGACGGCATTGGGCAGGCCACAGTTCCACGCGGCGTGGGCGGCATTGGCAAGGGTTTGGGGATGCTGGGCCATGACCTGAATCTGCTTGGCAAGTTCCTTGGGGGTGAAGCCGGACTGGCGGATCGCCCGCGCGCCGCCTGCCGACACCATCTCACGCGTGTTGGCGGCTTGGTGATCATCGGTGGCGATGGGCAGCGGGATCAGGATGGCGGGACGGCCCACGGCAGTCAGTTCGGCGATGGTCGAGGCTCCGGCGCGGCCGATGAACAGGTGCGCTCCGGCAAGGCGCGCCTGCATGTCTTCGAAATAGGTGCCGAGTTCGGCAGGGATTTCGTGATTGGCATAGCGTGCGCGGACGGCTTCGAGGTCTTCCGGGCGGCACTGCTGCGTCACTTGCAGGCGGTGGCGCAACGCGGGCGGGAGCATGGCGAGGCCATCGGGCACGACTTCGGATAGGATCGATGCGCCTTGGCTACCGCCGGTCACCAGTACGCGCAGCAGGCTGTCGTCGGTGAATTCGGGGAAAGACTCACCACGCAGGGCCAGCACTTCGGGGCGCACCGGATTGCCGACGCGGTGGACCTTGCCCCAAAGCTTGGGATCGAGCCGGTCGATCTCGGCATAGGCGGTGGCGATGGCGTCGACGCGGCCTGCAAGGTAGCGGTTCACGCGGCCCAGCACGGCGTTCTGTTCGTGGATCACCGTCGGGATCTTTGCCGCACGCGCCGCCAGCAGTGCGGGCAATGCGGGGTAGCCGCCAAAGCCGATCACGCAGGAGGGCTGGAAGCTTTCGAACAGGCGCAGCGCCATCGCACGGCCTTGCCAGATGGCGCGCAGGCCCTTGAGCATGGCGACGGGGTTCTTGGCCATACGCCCGGCGGGAAGCACGTGTGCGGGCATGAAATCGGGCTTGCCGGGGATCTTTGCGCCGCGGTCGTCCGTGACCAGAGCCACGTGATGGCCGCGCCGCTCTAGCTCTACCGCCAGCGCAAACGCCGGGATCAGGTGCCCGCCGGTGCCGCCTGCAGCGAGGACGTAGTGCCGTGAAGCGCCGCTCATTTGCGCACCAGTTCCGAAATGTCGAACTTCTCACGCGAGAGATAGGGGTTGCGCCGCGTGATCGCGAGCAGCAGCCCGACGCCAAGGAGAAGCGCGATGGTTGACGATCCGCCATAGCTGATCAGCGGCAAGGTCATGCCTTTCGATGGGAACAGTTGCAGGTTGACGAGGATGTTGATGAACGCCTGCCCCACCAACTGCGCGGTCAACCCGGCAGCGGCAAGGATGGTGAACAGGTCGTCCTCGTCAAGCAGGCGCATCAGCACGCGCAGCGCGATTGCACAATAGATCATCACGATGACCGCGCAGGCAATCAGCCCGAATTCCTCTCCGATCACCGAAAAGATGTAGTCGGTGTGAGCTTCGGGCAAGGCGTTCTTGCGGCTGCCGAGCCAGAGGCCAGTGCCGCTCCACCCACCGTTGGTGAGTGTGCGCATGGCGAGATCAACCTGATCGAACTCGCTGCCGCCCGACAGGAAGCTGTCGATGCGATTGGTGGCATTGGGATAGAACAGATAGGCCGCAATCACGCCGACAACGCCCGCGCCCATCGACCACAGGATCTTGGTAAGCGACAGGCCCGAGAGCAGCACCAGCACGAACCACACGCCGCCGAACAGCACTGTCGATCCAAAATCAGGCTGCGCCATCAGCAATGCGCCGACCAGCGCCATCATGGCAACGGTGATAGGGATAACCGGTAGGTTAGGATCGCGCACGCGCCACGACAGCACCCAGGCCATCGCAATGGCAAAACCGGGTTTGAGAAACTCTGAAGGCTGTAGGCTGAAACCGAGCCACAGCCAGCGGCGCGCGCCTTTCACTTCGCTGCCGACCAGCGGGACGAGCATCAAACCAATGACCATAGCGGCGGCAAGAAGGATGGCCGCACGCCGCGCCGCTTCCTTGGGCAGGACCGAGGCGAAGAACATTGCCACCATGCCGACCGCAACCCAGCGCAAATGCGCCCAGAAGAAGTAAAGGTCGGCCAGCTTCTTTGCAGTGGTCGAAAGGCGATGCGCGCTGGCAGGCGACGAAGCGGCAACTGCAATGCAGCCGATGGCCACGAGCGAGAAGACCAACGTCAGCAGCACGCGATCAATCTCGCGCCACCAGATCAGCAATTCGCTGCGACGGGTGCGGCGGAAGCGCGCGCCGTGGCCTGTGACGCGCACACCGCCATCGGGTGTGGTGGTGGTGACAAGGCGAGTGGGCGTGGGCGCGGTACTCATTTGCCGGTTCCCGGAGGACAGGGGCTTTCGCGATCTTCGATCAATGCCTCGACGATCTGGCGGAAGCTGTCGCCACGCGCCTCAAAATCGCGGAATTGATCGAAGCTGGCACAGGCCGGAGACAGCATGACGACATCGCCGGGCTGCGATGCGTCCATCGCCTGGCGCACCGCATCGCACATCATCTCGCTGCGGGTGACGGGCATCAGGGGATCGAGAATATCGGCGAACATCGGTCCGGCTTCACCGATGGTGTAGGCCGCGACCACATTGCCGAAATAGGGTGCGCATTCGTCCAGATTGTCGCTTTTCGGCAGGCCACCCAAAATCCAGTGGATGCGTGGGTAAGCGCCAAGCGCAGGCGCGGTAGAGGCTGCGTTGGTGGCCTTGCTGTCGTTCACGAACAGCACGCCATCCGCTTCAGCGACCCGCTCCATGCGGTGCGGCAGACCGACGAAGCTGGCAAGGGCGGGCCGCCAGACCCCCTCGGCAATGCCAAGATGCTGCGCGATTTCCACGGCGATGGCTGCGTTCTGCAGGTTGTGCGGACCCTGCAGTGAGGGCCAAGCGCCCTGCCCTTCCAGCGCGTCGGGCTGCACCACATGGACATAGCCCACATCGTGGCGTGCAGATGTTTCGCGCGCGATGGCCAATGTATGTTCGTCACCGCAGCCGAATACTGCATCGTTGCGAGGGCCTTGCATCTGGAACAGGCGGGCTTTGGCGGCTGCGTAACCAGCGAAACCTTCGTAGCGGTCAAGGTGATCGGGGCTGAGGTTGATCAGCGCAGCGACATCGCAATCGAGGCTTTGCGTCAGGTCGATCTGGTAGCTCGACAGTTCCAACACATAAACACCGCCTGCCGGGAGTGGTTCTTGCCCGAGGATCGGCAGGCCGATGTTACCGCCCAATCGTGCTTCCAGCCCTGCGGCATGGCAGATGTGGTGGACCAGCATCGTGGTGGTCGATTTGCCGTTGGTGCCAGTGATGCCAACCACGCGATGTGTCGGAAGATCGGCGCGGGCCTGTGCGAACAGTTCAATATCGCCAATCACCGGCACACCGAAGGATGCAGCATGGGCGGCGATGGGATGACGGTTGAGCGGCACGCCGGGGCTGACGACCACGCCCGCAAAGCCGGTGAGGTCAATCGTCAGCGGATCGGCAATCTGGCAGCGCCCTTCATAGGCTGCGCGCGGTTCTTCGCGGGCATCCCACACGGTAACGTCTGCCCCGCCCGCCAGCAGCGCTTCGACGCTGGCCTGCCCCGAACGGGCAAGGCCGAGCACCGCAAAGCGTTTGCCGGAAAAGGCAGACGAGACGATCATCGCACCTTCAGCGTGGCAAGGCCGATCAGTGCGAGCACGATCGACACGATCCAGAAGCGGATCACGACGGTCGATTCCTTCCAGCCGAGCTGTTCGAAGTGGTGGTGGATCGGAGCCATACGGAACACCCGCTTGCCGGTGCGTTTGTAGACCGCAACCTGCACGATCACCGACACGGCTTCCATCACGAACAGCCCGCCGACAATGGCCAGCACGATTTCGTGATGGGCGGCAACGGCGATGACACCGAGTGCGCCGCCAAGCGCGAGACTGCCGGTATCGCCCATGAACACGGCGGCAGGCGGCGCGTTGAACCACAGGAACGCCAGCCCCGCCCCCATCATCGCTGCACAGAAGATCGCCAGTTCGCCTGCACCCTTCACGTGCGGAATGCCGAGATACGAGGAATAGTCCACGCGGCCAGCAAGGTAGGCAATGATCGCGAAAGTGCCTGCAGCAATGATCACGGGCATAATCGCCAGACCATCAAGCCCGTCAGTCAGGTTGACGGCATTGCCCGCGCCCACGATCACGAAGATCGCGAAAAGGTAATAGAAAGGCCCGAGCGGCACGTAGAGGTTGCTGAACACCGGCACATAGAGGTTCGTTTCACCTACAGCGAGCCACGCCGCAACAGCGGCGACGACGAATTCACCGGCAAGGCGCACTTTGGCAGGCACGCCCTTGTGCGCATACTTGGTGACCTTGTCATAGTCATCCAGAAAGCCGATCAGCCCGAAGCCGAGCGTGACGACGATGCAGGCCCACAACAGGTGGCTGGTTACGTCCATCCACAATAGCAGCGACAGCAAAAGCGCAGTCACGATCATCAACCCGCCCATCGTGGGCGTGCCGCGCTTGGCGAGGTGGGATTGGGGGCCGTCCTCGCGGATCGGCTGGCCTTTGCCCTGCCGCACGCGCAGCATGTTAATGAAGCGCGGCCCGATGATCAGGCCAATGACGAGCGCGGTCAGCAGCGTGATGCCGGCACGGAACGTCTGGTAGCGGATGAGGTTGCTGAAACCTTCAAAATTCAGCCATTCGGCCAGCTGGTAGAGCATTCACTGTTCCTTGGCGGCAAGCGAACGCACGATCGCGCCCAAACCTACCGAATTCGACCCCTTGACGAGCAAGGCATCACCGCCACGCACGCCATCGGCCGCGAGACATTCTGCCGCTTCGGCCGCCGTCTGCACATGCGCCACATCGATTCGGGCGGCAAGCGAGGCATTGCCGCTTTTCCCCAAGGCTTGCGCCAATGCCGCCATTTCGGGGCCGACGAGGATCAGGCGGTCGACCTTCCCTTCAGCAATCGGGCCGACGAGGTCCGCGTGGTAGCGCGCTTCGTCAGCCCCCAGTTCACGCATCGCGCCAAGGATGGCGACGCGGCGCGTAGCGACGGTTTGCCCAAGTTGGCGCAGCGTTACCGCCATTGATGCAGGGTTGGCGTTGTAGCTTTCGTCGATCAGAAGCGCCTTGCCCGAAGCGTCACCACCTTGCGCCGGGATGGTGTGGCGCGCGCCGCGACCGGCAAGGCCTTCCATCTCCGCAAGGGCGAGACCTGCCGCGCCGAGATCGCCGCCAATGGCATCAACCGCCGCCATGATTGCCAGTGAATTGGCAACCCAGTGTTCGCCCGGTTGCGCAATCGTGTAGCAAACCTTGCGACCGCCGAGGTCTGCCGTCACCAGCGTGCCGCCGCCGGGTGCGGGCACGGCATCAAGCAGGCGGACATCCGCGTCGGCCGCGATCCCGAAGCTGACAACGCGCGCGGCATGCTGGCAGGCTTTGGCGCGCAAGCGTTCGCGGTGGCGGCTGTCGGCAGGGATGATGGCAATGCCACCGGGTTCAAGCCCTTCGAAGATTTCGCCTTTCGCATCGGCAATGTCTTCCTCACCGGCGAAATGGCCGATGTGGGCTGGCGCAATGGTGGTAACGATGGCCACGTGCGGGCGAACCATCCGCGTCAGCGCGGCAAGTTCGCCAGCGTGATTCATGCCCATCTCGAACACGCCGAAACGGGTGGAAGCGGGCATGCGGGCGAGGCTGAGCGGCACGCCGACATGATTGTTGTAACTCTTGACCGAACGATGGGCGCGGCCCCGGCTTGCGCGATCCAGCGCAGCGTAGAGCGCTTCCTTGACGCCGGTCTTGCCCGCAGAGCCGGTGACGCCGATGATCCCGGCGTCGACGCGCGCGCGGGCATGGCGCCCCAGCGCTTCGAGTGCGGCCATCGTATCGGGCACCAGCACGTGCGGGGCGAACGTGGCGTGTTCCACCACTGCGCCGGGCGCGCCGCGACCGGCGGCACCTTCGAGATAGCGGTGACCGTCGGAAGTTTCACCCTTCAGCGCGAAGAACAGATCACCGTCCACCACATCCCGGCTGTCAATTTCAACACCCGAGACCGCGAACGGGGCACTGGCGCGCCCGCCGGTGGCAGCTGCGATTTCGTCGCTGGTCCATAGCGCAAGACCCGCCGCATCGGACGGGTCCTCAGGCCATGCTATCAAGGCGGGATGAGCGGTCATGTCGTACACTCCCTGGCAACCTCGACATCATCGAACGGCAGGACGCGCATGGCATCGCCCCTGCCCACGATCTGTCCCTGTTCGTGCCCTTTGCCAGCGACGAGCACTATATCGTCGCGTCCTGCATCGGCAATGGCGGCGGCGATGGCGGTGCGGCGGTCACCGATCTCGCGCGCTTTGCCATCACACCCGGCGAACACGGCGGCGCGGATGGCCGCAGGATCTTCGCCGCGTGGATTGTCGTCCGTGACAATGACCACATCGGACCCGGCACAAGCGGCACGGCCCATTTCCGGGCGTTTGCCGCCATCGCGATCTCCGCCAGCGCCGAACACGGTGATCAGGCGGCCCTGCACGTGCGGGCGTAGTGCGTCGATAGCGGCTTCGATGGCGTCGGGCGTGTGGGCGTAGTCGACATAGACCGGCGCGCCGGCGCGGTTGATGGCGGCGCGTTCAAGCCGTCCGCGCACGGGCTGAAGGCGTGTCAGCGCATCGAACACCGCGGCGGCATCGCCACCCGAGGCAAGCGCGAGGCCCGCTGAAACCAGCGCGTTTGCGGCCTGATAGGCACCGATCAGCGGCAGGGCGATCTTGCGCGCTTTGCCCTGCCATTCGATATCGAGCGTCTGGCCCAGTTGCGTGGGAGTGCGGCCGACAAGGCGGATTGCGGTTCCGTTGCGGCCGACGGTGAACAGTTGCAAGCCGCGCTTCTGCGCGTGACCTATTGCACGTTTCGACCACTCATCGTCCGCCCAGATCACCGCTGTGCCGCCATCGGCGACCACATGATCGAACAGGCGCATCTTGGCGGCGAAGTACTCTTCCATCGTCGCGTGATAATCGAGATGGTCGCGGCTGAGGTTGGTGAAGGCTCCTGCCACAACGAGCAGGCCTTCGTTGCGGAACTGCGAGAGGCCGTGGCTGGAGGCTTCATAGGCAACGTGCGTCACGCCTTCGCGGGCAAGGCCGGTCATGTTCGAAAGGAATGTGACGATATCCGGCGTGGTGAGGCCGGTGGAGACGCTTTCATCCGCCGTGGTGACGCCCAGCGTGCCGATAGAGGCCGCTGAATGGCCCGCCATGCGCCAGATCTGGCGTGTCATCTCGACCGTGGAAGTCTTGCCGTTGGTGCCAGTGACGGCGACGACGGTTTCGGGCACCGGCTGGAAAAAGCGCGAGGCCAGCGCCGCGAAGGCGCGGCGCGGTTCGGCATCGGCAACGTGGACGGCGCCTTCGACCATTGCTTCAGGGCGCGCGACCACGGCGACGGCGCCTGCCTTCACCGCATCGGCAATGAAATCCTCACCATTGAAGCGCGCGCCGGGGAATGCGCCGAATACCGTGCCAGGGGCGACCTTGCGGTGATCGATGGCAAAGCCGGTTACGTTTGCATCACCGCCTGCTGCCGGAAAGCCCGCAGCTTCAAGGATCGGCCCGAGCTTCATTCGCCATTTCCATTGCCGACCAGCGGCGAAAGATCGGAGATGTCGATGTCGCGCGTGTCATCAGGCACAACGCCCAAGAACGGGCCGACGCGGGGGATTACGCGACCAACGATGGGACCGGCATTCCATGCGGCAGTACGCTGGAACGAGGTCGCCGCGGTGCCCTTTGGCTCATCCAGCATGGCGATCACGACATAGCGCGGTTTGTCCATCGGGAATGCAGCGGCAAAGGTAGCAACGAGCGACGTGCGGTTGTAGCCGCCCTTGCCGCCGGGCTTTTCCGCAGAACCCGTCTTGCCGCCAACGCGGAAGCCGGGAGCGTTGGCGGATTTACCGGTGCCATCGACCACAATCATGCGCAGCAACTGGCGCATGCGCGCACTGGTGGAGGCCTTGAACACGCGGCGGCCTTCGGGGGCCTTTGCCGGATCGACCTTGAACAGCGTGGCAGGACGCCACACGCCGCCATTGACCATCGCGGCATAAGCGGCGGCAAGGTGGAGCGGGGTGACCGCGATGCCGTGGCCGTAGCTGACCGTCATTGTGGTGATGCGCGCCCATTCGCCGGACTTCTCATGCCCGCGCGGCCAAAGCGGGAAGCCGCGTGCAGGCAGTTCGATATAGGGCCGCTCGTTCATGCCGAGCGCGGCCATTGTCTTCTTCAACGCAGGCCCGCCCAGCTTGTCTGCCACTTGCGCAGTGACGATGTTGGACGAGTGGATCAGGGCCTCTGGCACATTGAGCGAGGCACCGAAGGGGTGGCTGTCACGAATACGGAAGCCGCCGATTTCCAGCGGGCGATTGGCGGGATAGCGGACCGAAAGGTCAGTCACCACGCCTGCATCAATCGCTGCGGCGACCGACAGCGGCTTGAAGGTGGAGCCGAGTTCGTAGACCTGATTGGTGACCTTGTTGAACACCAGATCGTTGTAGGCCATGTCCGAACGGTTGGGATTGAACGAAGGCAGCGAGGCCAAAGCAACCACTTCGCCGGTATCCACATCAAGAATGATACCCGCCGCGCCCTTGGCCTCGGTCTCCATCATGCCCCGGCCAAGTTCGTCCTCAAGCGCTCCTTGCGCGCGCATGTCGATCGACAGCGAGACGGGGCGGCCACGCTGTGCAGGATCGAGCAACTGCTTTTCCAGCACCTGCTCCATACCGACGTGGCCCTTGCCCTCGCCATCGACATAGCCGAGCACGTGCGCGCCGAGCGAGCCTTGTGGATAGTAGCGCTGGTTCTCACGCGGGAACTCGAGCGCGGGTTCGCCAAGCGCGAAGATGCGGTTGGCCTCTTCGGGCATGACCCGGCGGATCAGGTAGCTGGGCTTGTCGGATTTCAGGCGACGCAGCAGATCGGCTTGGTCGGCATCGGGGAAAATCTGCATCAACGCAGTGGCAACTTCCTCGGGCGATTTGACCAGTGGCTGGCCCTTTTCACCGAACGCCTTGGGATTGTACCACAGCGCATAGGCTGGGAACGCGCGCGCCAGCGGCACGCCGTTGCGGTCAGTAATCTCGCCGCGCGGGGGCAGCAGCGCTTCGGCGAGCGAGCGCCGTTCCGGTGCTTCTTCAAAGAAGCCGAGCTGGAGAATGCGGGCGAAGGCTGCGAAGCCTGCAAACAGGAACAGGAACGCGACGACCAGCACGCGCACTTTCGCCTCTACCAGCGAGCGCTGGCGGACGTTGGCGAGCTTGACCCGGCCTGAGGCGATGGCGGCTGAAGCAGTGAGTGCGTTCACTTGGCTGCCTTAGCCTCCTTGCCCTTGGCTGCGCGAGGGGCAGGTGCCGCCTTGCTGCCCTTGGTCTTCGACTTATCCGCAGCGGCGACGGCCTTTTCCACCTTGGCAGGCTTGTTGGCCTTTTTCGCCGCTGGCTTGTCCTTGTCAGATGCAGTCTCGTTCAGCACCGGCTTGCGCGGGCGCGAATCGACGACTTTGCCGAGCCGTTCGTTGAGCGTTTCGACAGCTTCGTCATGGACGACCTTGGCAGTGCGCGGCTCCGCTTTTGCCTCGATCTTCTCAGCCTTGGCGTCCAGTGGCTTGCCCGACAACGGGGAGACCATCGCCGGGAACGCGGCAGACGCGATCACGCTGTCGTCGACGCTCGCCACACGGATCGGCGCGGGGGCATCGGCCAGGGTGGGCACGCTGAGGGCGGCGAGTTGACGTTCGCCTTCAAGGTACTGGCCTGCGCCGGGCGCGGCATAGCCGAACTCGACATCGTTCCAGACCTTGAGCTGCTGCTGGTTGGAGCGCGTTTCGAACTCGGTTTCGAGATACAGCTTTTCCTGCTTCAGTGCGACGATGCGGGATTCGGTCTGGTGAATCTGGCTGCGCAGTGCGTTGACGCGGAATGCCAGCACGAGGACGAGCGCAAGGCATAGCCCGAGCAGGACCAGCCAGCCGACCGAGCGGAGACGATTAGCCGATGCGATCATGCCGCTGCCCTCCCCATTGTTTCCCGCGCAGGTGCGGCGGTGCGCACGGCCCAGCGCAGCGTGGCCGAGCGGGCACGCGGATTGCGCGCTTCTTCCTCTGCCGAAGGGCGGATCGCCGCTGACGGCTTTTCGAACACTGCAACGGACTTTGTCGCAATCTGGGGCATATGGCGTGAGCCTGCCGGAAGCGCGCCTGCCGCCTCGCGGAGGAACTGCTTGACGATGCGGTCTTCAAGACTGTGGAAGCTGACCACCACGATGCGACCGCCGGGCAGCAGCACCTTTTCAGCAGCGGCGAGGCCCTGGATCAGTTCGTCCAGCTCTCCGTTCACGTGGATGCGCACGGCCTGAAAGCTGCGTGTAGCAGGATCCTTCTGCGCCTTCGGCCCCTTTATGTCGGGGCGATAGCCGACGGCCTTGCGCACGACAGCGGCGAACTGGCCGGTGGTGGTGAGCGGGCGGGCAGCGACGACTGCGCGGGCAATACGGCGCGACTGGCGCTCCTCGCCGTAGCGATAGAGGACGTCCGCTATATCTTCCTCACTGGCTTCATTCAGGAAATCAGCCGCGCTCGGACCGTCCTGCGACATCCTCATGTCTAATGGACCGTCGGAGGAGAAGGCAAAGCCGCGCGCCGCCTGATCGAGTTGCATCGAGCTGACGCCAATATCGAAGACGACGCCGTGCACGCCCGCAATCCCTACGTCAGCAAGCCCTTCTGCCAATTCGGAAAAGCGGCGCGGATGGAGAATGAGGCGTGGCTCTTCTCCACCGGTTTCTCCCCAGAGTTGTCCCGCCGCAATCGCATCGGGATCGCGGTCAAAGGCATGAACGGTCGCGCCCGATTCCAGCAGGCGACGGGTGTAGCCGCCCGCGCCGAACGTGGCGTCGACGATCAGGTCACCGGCCTGCGGGTTCAGCGCGGTAACGACTTCATCAAGCAAAACGGGAATGTGCGGCGCGCGCGTCAATTCAGGGGCGCTCACTTGCGCTTCCCCTTGGCAGCTTCGGCCATCTTTGCGCGGCAACCGGCTTGGGCGATGGCCCATGCCTCGCCCTGTTCGAAAAGGATGCGCGGGTTCCAGATGGTGATTTGGCGGCCACCACCGTGGAAATAGAGGCCGTCCTCCACTTGACCCAACTCGGACAGATAATCGGGCAGCACGAACCGACCGCTGTCGTCATAGCTGGCGCGATAGAAGCCATAGACCTGCCCCTCGGCAGCATCGCGGTCAAAATCCTGGCCAAGCCGCAGCTTCTTCTCTTCCTCACGGTCAATTTCGGCGGCGAAATCGGCAAGGCGGGAAAGGCCAAAGCCGGTGAGGCACGGCAGGCGCGGATGCTTGTCGAGGCAGAGGACGCGGGCGTTGGCAGAAGCTGTGAAGATGTCGGCGCGGAAGTCGGCAGGCAGGACAAAGCGGCCCTTTTCGCCGCGTGGCGAAAAGCCCTGTCCTACCAGATTTACCGGCCCTCCCGTCACGCGTGACACCCCGCTCGCGGACGAAAAGCTCCCTCGCTCGGCAACACGCCTTCGCGCAATGCCGACTCATCCCCCGTGGATGCGACTGGAGTTCGTCCCGATGAAAGGAACTACTAACGCGGGATAGCGCGGGCGAAAAGGGGAAAATGCGGGAAAACGCGGACTATCTATGAATCCGTAGCATTTTTTCTACTTATTGACGCGCGAGTAACCATAGCATGCCGCAAATAGTGGCACGAATAACCCCCGGAATCCCCTGCGTCCTGATCGAACATGATTCTCCGGCCCGTGGCTGTCCCGCAGTTTCCCGCTCCCAGACGCAAATCAACGCGCAAACGCATCATCCAGCAAGCGTTTTAGCCCTGAAATACGTGCGGTCCCCCCCTCACCGCTTTCAAGCAACGCAGCGTCAGCAACAACCACGGCCCGCCCTTTCCCCACATCACACCGGGCGATGAGACCGTTCTGGCCAATCCGGCAAACCGCGTCATGCCCGCCTGAGACCACCGTGAACGCGCCGGGAAGGTTGACGGGCAGGCCTTCGCCCGCACTTTCCCGCAGCCCAGCAGGCTGATCTTCGTCAAAGGTCAGACCAAGGCCCCAACGCGCGAGAATCGGCGAGATCAGCACCACGTCCTGCGGCCGCCGCCGGTCTCCCAGCGCAAAGGCACTGTCCTGCGTCAGCATCGGATCGGCAAAGAGCAGCACATGCCCGCCTGTGCGCACCCATGCGTCGAGAGCGACGTTTTCTTCGGGCGCAAGCGGCCGAGGCTGCGCGATGACAAGGTCGCGCAAAGCGGACAGATCCACCAGCGTATCAAGCGGGACCAGCCGCCCTCGCTCTTCGAGCACAGTTCGCGCCCAGTGCGGCTTTGCCGGGGCATCGACGAGTTTCTTGAAATCGCCAGTCTCGCTCCACAAGATCGGCAGACTGGTAAATAAGCCAACCACGCGGTCCTGCCTGGCGGCGGAAGGCGGGAAAAGTAACCAGCCGGTCAGAGCGACAACAACGAACGCCGCCAAAGCCAGCGCCGTGCGGCGGCTGAAACGCATCAGGGCTACGGCGCGCGCACCGTGGGTGCAGGTGTCGGCGGCGGGGCGGGCGAAATCGCCACCGTCGGCTTTTCACCGGCGGTCACGGGAAGTTGCGGGGCAACGCCCATGTCGGCCAGCGGGTCTTTGGCCGACGTCTCGCTCGCCTCGATCACCGGGTCCGCCGTGTTGACCGCGCTGGCATCGATGAACTTGGCGCGGTCCATGATCACATTGGCGAGGCTGACAAGCAGCAACATGCCCGCAAGGCCGAACATGCCCACCTGCAAGCGGTGAACCGCCTGCGCGCGCAATTCGCGGCGGCTGGGCGGGACGTGCGCCAGCATGCTCGCCGCAGAAGCCTGTTCGGCAGCGGCCTGCTCCGCCAGCGATTGTGCGGAAGCCTGCCTTGCCGATCGGATGCCGAAAAGCGCCATATCGGCTGTTCTAGCCTATTGCTCCAGCCAAGGGAACACCGGCAGATTTTTGCTCTTCAACCACTCGGCATTGTAGAGCGAGGAAAGATAGCGGAACCCGGTGTCGCACAGGATAGTGGCCACGCGGCTGCCCGGCCCGAGTTGCTTGGCCAGTGCCACCGCTCCCGCCACGTTGATCCCGCTGGAAAGGCCAAGGCACAGGCCTTCATCGGCCAGCAGGCGCTCTACCCAGTAGAGGCCTTCCTCGTCCGAAATGCGGAACTGGGTGTCAATCGGCGCGCCATCGAGGTTGGCGGTGATGCGCCCCTGCCCGATGCCTTCGGCGACTGAAGACCCTTCGGACTTAAGTTCGCCATTGGCGTAGTAGTTGTAGAGCGCTGCGCCATGCGGATCGGTGAGCGCGATGGTGACGTTCTCGTCGAAGGCCTTGAGGCCCATCCCGACGCCCGCGATGGTGCCGCCAGTGCCGGCCGCGCAAGTAAAACCGTCGATACGGTGCTCCATCTGCTCCCAGATTTCAGGCGCGGTGCTTTCGATATGGGCGCGGCGGTTGGCGATATTGTCGAACTGGTTGGCCCAGACCGCGCCTTCGGTCTCCTCAGCAATGCGGCGTGAGGTGTGGACGAAGTGGCCGGGGTTCGAAAAGGGCGCGGCGGGAACAAGCACCAGTTCGGCCCGCAGCGCACGCAAGGTGTCCATCTTTTCGCGCGATTGCGTTTCGGGCATGACGATGACCGATTTGTAGCCACGCGCATTGGCCACCAGCGCAAGGCCGATGCCGGTGTTGCCCGCGGTGCCTTCAACTATCGTGCCGCCAGGCTGCAACAGGCCGCGCTCTTCAGCATCGCGCACGATCCACAGCGCCGCCCGGTCTTTCACCGAAGCGCCGGGATTGGCAAATTCGCACTTGCCGTAAATCTCGGCCCCTGCCGCCTCGCTCGGCCCTTTGAGCAGGACGAGCGGCGTGTTGCCGATGAGGGATATGGTATCGGATGCAATCTGTGGAGCGTTCATAGCGCCGGAGTTAGGGGCTGTTTGCGCAATTGCCAACGAATTTGCGCTTGTCCGCGATGAAGCCCGATTACTCGCGCCCCGCCCGGATAGCAGCGCCGCCTGCAAAGGGCGCAACGGCCAGCGCCACGAGACTGCATGCGGCCAGCAGGGCCAAACCGCCCTCCCCGTCTGGCTGGAGCGAGCCTGCGCCGAAGATCAGCAGCGGCACCGCCATCGGGATCGCCAGCAGACCGCCCAGCGCTGCGCCTGCGCGCATTCCGGCTGTCAGCGCGGCAATCGTCACGCCTATCGCTGCCAGCCCCGGTGTGCCCAGCAGCAGACCAAGTTCCACCGTCCACAACTGCTGCGCATCGAGCGAGAGCAGCCCGGCCGACAGCGGCGCGGCCAGCATCAGCGGCACGCCGAAACTCAGCCAGTGCGCCAGCACGCGCACCGCCAGCAATGCCTCTTCCGAAATGCCGCGCAAGGCCCACTGGTCGAACAGCCCCGCTTCCACGTCAGGTTCCACCAGACGGTCGAGCGGCAGGATCGCCGCCAGCAGCGCCGCCACCCAGATCACCCCCGCCCCAGTCCGCGCCAGCAACCGCGCATCCGGCCCGACCGCAAAGGGAAACAGCATCGCCACGGCGAGGAAGAACAACAGCGGCAGCACCGCCCCGCCGCGCCCTTGCGCGCCGCGGGTCAGCAGCGCGAGATCGCGGGTGAAGATGGGCCAGAGCTTGCGGATCATACCTGAAAGTCCAGCAGCTTGATTTCGTCCACCGCTTCAAGCGCCAGCGGCTGGTGCGAGGCGATCACCACGGCGCCGCCTGCCCGGCAATGCGCATCGATCGCGGCCTGCGCCTGCTCCGTCCAATAGGTGTCCAGACCGTTGAGCGGCTCGTCCAGCAGCCACAGCGGCGCGCCACTGGCCGCCACGCGGGCGAGTGCTGCACGCTTGCGCTGGCCGGTAGACAAGTAGCGCACTGGCACGTCGAGCAGGTCGGCCAGACCGAAATCGGCTTGCTCCGGCTCGGCGCGGTCGATGCGCTGCCAGAAGGCCAGCGCCTGCGCCAAGGGCTGGTGCCCGTCGAGTGCAAGCCGCTCGTCCGCCAGCGCGATGCCGCCGGTGCGCTCGACCATCCCTGCGTAAGGCCGCAACAATCCGGCGAGGATGCGGATGAGGCTCGATTTGCCAATGCCGTTGGGTCCAGCCAGGTGCACGATCCCGCCGGAACGCACGGACAACGACAGGCCCCGGAACAAAATCCGGTCCCCGCGCCTGCAGGCAATATCCGTGGCGACGAGACCGCACTCTTGCATAGGATGGGGCGATAGGGGAAACGAGCGCACCTGCCAAGGATGCCAAAGGACCAAGCATGACCATAGCCCGCCTGACCGATACCGAACGCGATGCCCTGCTGGCCGAACTGCCCGAATGGCAATTGCGCGAAGATGGTCTGGCGATGGTCCGCACTTTCCGCTTCGGCGATTTTTCGGAAAGCTGGGCCTTCATGAACCGCGTCGCCCTCTACGCTGAAAAGGCCGATCATCACCCGGAATGGTTCAACGTCTACAACCGCGTGGAAGTGACGCTGACGACGCACGATGCTGATGGGTTGTCGGCAAGAGATGCGGCGATGGCGCGGGCGATGGAGGGGTTTGTTTGAGGCGTTGAGGCGCGCGGAGGAATGGCGGATTTTCGAGGTCTTTGGTTGAAAGCTGCCGTTCAGGATACGACCCCGTTGCAGTAACTACGAACGACGCACAGTTCCGAACGAAGTCCAGTAATCTATCCCGCCATTGAGAAAACCGTAACCGGACCCGCCTATTCGAGCGCATGGCGCTTGCAGCCAGGAGATAGCGTGATGGTTTACTCGATTGGCAAAGTGAGCGTCTATGAAACCGAGCCGGACAACGAGGTCGTCGGCACACGGGAAGGCATCTGGGACAAGGTTGAATACCTAAACCCCGATGCAGTGGACAGGCATGCGAATGGCGAGGAGAATCACAGCAGGCGCTTAGGTTATGGCTATCCTATAGCGCCTGACACTGCGCCCAAGGCCGTGCTGTGGAAAAGCAAGACCAAACTCCCGCCCGACTATGCCTTTGGCAACAACGAAATAATGCTCGTTTCGTCTCGATTTCGAGACTTGGTGGAGCGTTTCGAGCCCGGTATTCATCAGTTTTTGCCTGTTGGGATGTACTTCAGCAAGCAGGACGAGAAGCCGTTTGATACTTTCTACTGGTTTGTCTGCTGTCAGTTGATCGACAGCCTGGATCCCGACCATACCACAATACCCTGGCGAGGCTTCTACGACGAGCGAATGGAAGATGGACTGCGGCGCGGTCGATGGCACATCAATGCCGAAGCTCAGCCTCCGCAGAAAGCCGTGTTCAGTCTGAAAGACATCGGCGACCGTCACCTGTGGCGTGATCCTTATTTCGGCCGCGGAATCGTCAATTGCTCGAATGCTTTTGGTGACGCAGTCAAATATGCAAAGCTTAGCGGCTTTGCGCTCTCAAAAGATGAACAAATTTAAAAGTTCACGGGGGGTATAAAAATGGCATTCGACTTGATCCCGCGTCCGACGGATTGGCTGCATGGACACGTCGACAGACGCGGATCGCTGACGACGAAGATATAGAGCCGCCGTTCGCCTATCCAACCAATTCCCGTCGCTCAAGTTCTTCACGCGCGATCCCGAAACCGGACGTCACCCCGGGCTTGATCCGGGGTAACGGATGGGTGGGGTCGGCCCTACTTCCCCAGCGGCTTTGCCGAACCGCGCATCTGTTTCCGCAAAGCCCCCGGCATCCAGCGCGAGGCGAAGGCCAGTTTGCGGGCGGTCTTGCCGACCACGGTGTGCAACCGGCTACCGTGCACCGCTGCCCACGCAGCCTCGGCCACGTCACTCACCGGCGTGAGTTCTAGTCCTGCACCAAGCACGCGGGTGCGGATGTCTTCGTTGCTGGCGCGGTTGGGGGCGTGGTCGAGCAACGGCGTTTCGATGAAGCTGGGCATCAGGTCTCGAACGGCGATCCCGTCCTCGGCCCATTCACCGTCGAGCGATTCGGTGATGGCGCGCACGCCGAACTTGGTGGCGGAATAGACCGAGGCTCCGGGCGAGCCGTAGATGCCCGCCGCACTGGCGGTGCTGAGCAGGCACGATCCCGGCGCGCTTGCCTTCAGCCAAGGGTGCGCCGCCTGTGCGCCGAAGATCACGCCCTTGAGGTTTATGTCGAGGGTGCGTTCGATTTCCTCAGCCGTGAGATCGACGATTGCGCCACCAATCGGAACGCCAGCGTTATTGAACACCACATCGATCCGCCCGCTCGAAGCCTTGGCGCAATCGGCCAGCGCCTGATCCCATGCCGCGCGGTCGCGCACGTCGAGTTTGTGGCAGGAGCTTTGCGCAGGCGGCAGCGATGCTGCGGTTTGCGCCATGCCGGCCTCGTTAACATCGGCCAGCCCCACAAACCAGCCACCTTGCGCAAAGCGCTGCGCCACCGCGCGGCCTATTCCCGAAGCGCCGCCGGTAATGAAGATCGTCTTTCCCGCCACTGCCATCCCCTGCTCACATTGTTGTTAGCAGCAGATTACAGCGCCGGATTGTTATAGCAATGCCATGTGAAGATCGCTGCCGCACCGCGATGGGGCCGCCAGCTTTCCGCAAGTTCGCGCGTTTCCTTCTCGCTTGGCCGTTCTTCAAGGCCCAGCAGTTTGCCCAGGCCCACCTGCACCGCCAGATCGCCTGCGGGCCAGATGTCGGGCCTTCCTTCGGCAAAGAGCAGATAAATCTCGGCCGACCAGCGCCCGATGCCCTTGATCTTGACCAGTTCGGCAATCGCCTCCTCGTCATCTTCAGGCAGCGCCTCAAGATCGAGTTCGCCCGAAACGACCAGTTCGCACAACGAACGCGCATAGCCCTGCTTCTGGCGCGAAAGGCCGCAGGCGCGTAGCGAATCGAAATCGGCGGCGAGCAGATCGTGCGGGGGCATCTCCTCGCCCAGCAGTGCTTCCAGCTTGTTCCACACAGATGCCGCTGCTGCAACGCTTACTTGCTGACCCACGATGGTGCGCAGCAGTGTGCCATAGCCGGTGGCGCGAATGCGCGGTTCGGGATAGCCGACGCGCTTGATCGCTCCGGCAAGGGAAGGATTGCGGGCGGCGATGAAGTCCAGCCCTTCGCGTATCGCTTCAGCCGTCAAGCCCACCCTAATTCTCCGCAAAACAGTTTTGGCCGGTTCAGCAGTTGCCAAAGCCGGAATGGCGCGATAGCAGCCCCGCCTAAAGGCGAACAGGGGGCGTGATCAGGGCGCGTTTGACCCTGCGCCGCATTTGGAGAACAAGCGATGCCGAAGATCGTGGTTGTCAATCGTGCTGGTGAAGAAACAACAGTAGAAGCCGATGCCGGGCTTTCCGTGATGGAAGCCATTCGCGACAACGGTTTTGACGAACTGCTGGCGCTGTGCGGCGGCTGCTGCTCGTGCGCCACGTGCCACGTCTATGTCGATCCGGCCTTTGCCGACAAGGTTGCGCCGATGAGCGAAGACGAGAACGACCTGCTCGACAGTTCGGATCACCGCAACGAAACCTCGCGCCTTTCGTGCCAGGTGCAGATCACGGGTGACCTTGACGGTCTGCGCGTGACGATTGCGCCGGAAGACTGATCTTTCGCGCTTTGCGTGTTGAAAAGGCCCGCCTCTGGATGGAGTGCGGGCCTTTTTCATAAGTAGCGCAGTGCCCACCCCGCTGCGACTAGGCTCGCCTGCGGCTCGCCAAGTCTCGCGGCCCTCCCGCCTGCGGGAGGGCACAGGCAGTGCTTGCTTCTCCCCTCCCGCAAGCGGGAGGGGTCGGGGGTGGGCATTCCAGCCTTAGAGCCGCAGCCCCGCCGTCTCATCCAACCCGGCCATCAGGTTCAGCGTCTGCACCGCAGCGCCGCTCGCGCCCTTGCCGAGATTGTCCAGCACCGCGACCAGCCGCGCTTGCTCGCCGTCCTCGCTGCCCATCACATGCAGCTTCAGCCCGTCCCACGGTTCCATCGAACCGCGCAGCAACATTTCGCCCTCGACCGGAGCATCCTGCGCCACGGTGACGATCTTCGATTCGCCATAGAACTGCGTCAGCGCCGCGCGCAGCAGTTCGGCAGGCACGTTGCCCGGCATCACGCCCAGCGGCAGCAGCACTTCGACCACCATGCCGCGATGCGCAGGCACGACGGCGGGGCTGAACAGCGGCGCGATGGCAAGGCCTGCATAGCGCTGCATTTCGGGCACATGCTTGTGCCCGAAGCTCAGGCCATAGCCGCGCCACGCGATGTCGCGATCATCCTCGAACCGCTTGATCAGCGCCTTGCCGCCGCCCGAATAGCCGGACACGCCGGTGCAGGTGTAAGGCCAGGCGGCGGGCAGCAACCCGTTGTGAACCAGTGGTGCCAGCAGGGCGAGGAAGCCGGTGGGATAGCAGCCGGGGTTCGAAACCCGCTTGGCCTGCGCCACAATCTCGCGCCCGACGAGTTCGGGGAAGCCATATGTCCAGCCATCGGCCACGCGGTGCGCGGTCGAAGCGTCGATCACCTTGGTGCGATCATTGCGGATCATTGCCACGGCATCGCGCGCGGCGTCATCGGGCAGACACAGGATCACCACGTCGGCGTCGTTGATCGCCTCGGCCCGCGCTGCATCGTCCTTGCGCCGCGTATCGTCGAGCGCGATCAGGGTGAATTCGCTGCGGCCTGCCAGCCGGTCGGCAATTTCGAGTCCCGTGGTGCCTGCCGCGCCATCGATGAAGATCGAGGTGGTCATGCCGAAGGCTCCAGCTGCGCAAATTCCACGTAGCCCACCAGCATATCCGCCCCGGCTTGCCCCCAAGCCCAGCCGCCCGCAATGTCGAGCACGTCGAACACTTCGCCAGCCGCCAGCGCACGCAATTCCGCGCCATCGGGCTTGCCCGCGCCGCGCAAGGTGCCTGCCGCCTTGACCATGTGCGGCATCGGCACAGCATAGTGCGGCACGAAGTATCGCCCGGCCAAGCCGATATGCGCAAGATCGCCGCGCACCGGCAGGTGCGGCTTGTCCGAACGATCAGCCGGGCGCATCAGCGTTAGCTGGCCAACCGGCACGTCAACGGGAAGAGGCATGGCTTCAACGGTCAATTCTGGGTGCCCCCGCAGCAGGAAAACGGGGCGATTAGCGGCCTCGGCGCGTTCAGGCAAGCTATGGTGCATTGCGCCGTTCCTCAGCCATAGCGTGCCTTGAGCAGCCCCCACGCCGCGCGCAGGCCCAGTGCGTCACCGCCCTTGGGCCGCCCGTGCTTGGCCACAGGCCGCCACGCGAACGTATCAAAGTGTGCCCAATCAATGCCTTCGCCCACGAACTTATCGAGGAATAGAGCCGCCACGCTGGCCCCGGCGAAGCCGTTGGCGGGGGAATTCTGCAAGTCTGCCACATCGGATTTGAGGTATTCGCGGTAACCTTCGTGCAGCGGCAACCGCCAGCAGGCATCGTCGCGCTCCAACCCTGCACGCATAAGGTCTGCTGCCGTTTCATCCCGCCGCGCAAACATTGCGGGCAAATCGGGGCCGAGCGCAACGCGGGCCGCACCGGTCAGCGTGGCGAAGTCGATCACCAGTTCAGGCTTCAACTCGCTCGCACGGGTCAACGCATCGCCCAGCACCAGCCGCCCTTCGGCATCGGTATTGGTGATCTCGACAGACAGCCCCTCGCGCGATCGCAGAATGTCGCCGGGCCGGAAGGCATTACCTGAAATCGCGTTTTCAACCGCTGGAACAAGCAGATGCAGCCGGATCTTCAGACCCAGCGCCATAATCAGGCCCGCCAAGGCAATGGCGTGGGCCGCGCCGCCCATGTCCTTCTTCATCAGCGCCATGCCGGACGATGGCTTGATATCCAGCCCGCCCGAATCAAAGCACACGCCCTTACCCACAATCGCCACGCGCGGGTGCTTGGGATCGCCCCACTCCATCTCGATCATGCGCGGCGCATGGCTGCGCGCCGCCGCACGGCCCACGGCATGAACCATCGGATAGTCGCGCTCCAGGGCGTCCCCCGAGATGACATGAACCTCGGCATGGTGGCCTTTGGCCAGCGCGCGCACTTCGGCTTCAAGCTGAAGCGGCCCCATGTCCTCGGCCGGCGTGTTCACCAGATCACGCACCATCAGAACCGCCGTGGCCTCTGCCAGCGCAGGCTCGATCAGCGCCACATCCTTGGTCAGCAGGATGCGCGGTTCGGCGTCCTTGGCATCCTTGCGGTAGCGGTCAAAGCGGTATTGGCCCGTCACCCAGCCGTGCATCGCCTTGCCCGGCCCGGTTTCGGCACTTGGCCCCGCGCGGCGATAGGTGCCGCCGGGCAGCACATCGGCCAGCTTGGCCATGCACCATGAAGACAGGTCGTTCACATTGGCAACGCCTGCCACGGCAAACCAGCCGTCCCCTTCGGACACAATCGCGTGTTCATAGCCGCCGCCTTCAAACTTCTGTGCTGCCAGCGCGGAACGCTGTGCGCCGTTGAGGCTTATGAGGAAGTCGGGCAGCGTCGCCTTGTCTACCAAGTGGAGGGCAATGGCCTGCTGGCCGCGATCTGGCTGGATCAGCGCGTTTCTATCGGTCATGTTGATGAAGTTCATGCCGCACCGCGCGGCCACTTGCGAGAGGAAATTGCCCCATGCGTCTAGTCCTTATGGGAGCGGTGGTGGTGTTGGCAGGCTGTTCGGTGAAAGAGGAGACTCCCGCACCAGAGGCGAGCGGGTCAGCAATCGCTCCGCCCGCCGCGCCGGAGATGCCTGCACAAACGCCAATAGCCGCGCGAGAGGTGCATGAAGACAACGACCTGTATCAGTTCGATTATTCCTATCCTGCCAGTGCCGGAGCAATCCCGGCGCTGAAAGCCCTGCTGGACTCCGATCTGGAAAAGACGCGGACTGACCTGAAAGTGGATGCCACCGAGGGGCAGGAGCTGGCAAAGGAAAGCGGCTTTCCGTTCAATCCCTATAGCTACAATGTGGAATGGCAGGTGGTGACAGACCTGTCGGCGTGGCTGAGCATGTCAACGCTGATCGGCACCTACAGCGGCGGTGCCCACCCCAACTATGCATTCAAGACGCTGCTGTGGGATCGCATTGCAGGCAAACGGCGCGCACCTGCAGACCTGTTCGTGTCAAAGGCTGCTTTGTCCGAAGCGATCCGCGCGCCCTTCTGCAAAGAGCTTGATCTTCAGCGTGCAAAGAAGCGCGAAGGGCAGGACGGGGGCGAAATCGCCGAGTTCAGCAAATGCATCGATCCGGTGGAAGAGGCAGTGATTCTCGGCTCTTCCAACGGCAAGGCGTTTGACCGGATCGGCGTGCTGGTCGCGCCCTATTCGGCAGGACCGTATGTCGAAGGCGATTACGAAGTCACAGTGCCTGTCACGCCAAAGGTGCTGGCCGCCGTGAAGCCGGAGTTCAAATCGTCATTCGTTGCGCGATGAGAAACGTCACTGCGAACACCTCGCATTTCACGGCAACATTCGCTACATGCGCCCTATGACCGAATACATGATCGTTGAAGACCACGATGTCCTGATGCGCGACGGGACGATCAAGCTCCACGGCCCGGCGGGGTTCGAAGGCATGCGCAAGGCAGGCCGCCTTGCCGCCGAGATTCTTGACGCGCTCGCGCCGCTCGTCGTCCCCGGCGCACGCACGGACCACCTTGATGACGTGGTGCGACAGATGACGCTGGATGCGGGCGCGATCCCGGCAACGCTTGGCTATCGCGGCTATGCGCATTCGTGCTGCATCTCGATCAACCATGTGGTGTGCCACGGCATCCCTTCGGAAAAGGTGCTGAAGGATGGAGACATCGTCAACATCGACGTGACCCCGCTGCTGGACGGCTGGCATGGCGACAGCAGCCGGATGTACCTCGTTGGGGATGTTCCGCTGAAGGCGAAGCGGCTGGTCGAGGTGACTTATGAATGCATGATGCTGGGCATCGAGCAGGCAAAGCCCGGCGCAAGGCTGGGCGATGTTGGCGCAGCAATCCAGGCCCATGCAGAAAAGCAGCGCTATGGCGTGGTCCGTGAATTCTGTGGCCACGGCCTTGGCCGCCTGTTCCACGATTCGCCCGAAGTGATCCACGCAGCGCGCGCTGGTACCGGACCCGAGCTTAAGCCGGGCATGTTCTTCACCATCGAACCGATGATCAACCTCGGCAAGCCCGGGGTGAAAATCCTTGAAGACGGATGGACAGCGGTCACGCGCGATCGTTCGATGTCGGCACAGTTCGAACATTCAATCGGCATTACGGCGGACGGGTGCGAGATCTTTACGGCCAGCCCCAAGGGACTGCACAAGCCGCCGTACTGATCTGGCCTGCCCAAAAAAAGGGCACTGCCTGCGCAAATTTTGTGCACTATTAGAACAAGGGTGCGCAATCTTGCGCATGGATCGCACGCACTTTCGATTCAATTCTTTCCCCGGCCCCGAATTTACGGCTTTCGCGATGCAGCGCGATGGCCTAGTGAATTGTGACAGCAGGTGGCACGATTCTTGTAACGTCGTGTCCACGTCTATGAACAATCTGCCGGTTCGCCATATCCGTGCGTCCCGGCCCGCGTAGCAGGGGTCTGAACGACGTGAAAAAGGTCGAAGCGATCATCAAGCCCTTCAAGCTTGATGAAGTTAAGGAAGCGCTGCATGAAATCGGCGTGTCCGGCATCACCGTCACCGAGGCCAAGGGCTTTGGCAGGCAGAAGGGCCACACCGAACTTTATCGCGGTGCCGAATACGTCGTCGACTTCCTGCCGAAAGTGAAGCTTGAGGTCGTCGTGACCGACGCCTTGACTGATCGCGTGGTCGAAGCGATTGCGGCGGCCGCACAGACTGGCCGCATCGGCGATGGCAAGATCTTCGTGATCCCGGTTGAAAGCGCGCTGCGCATCCGCACCGGAGAGCGTGACGACGACGCGATCTGATAATCGCGACTGGATTTGGCCCTGCCCGGCAGTTGTCGGATAGGGCGTCAAAGCGGGGGTGGGCCTGTGGACGGGCAAGCCTCCAGAAAACAACCACCCCAGATACCCCCCGGACCTCTCCAACGGGGGCATGAAGAAGGACCAGCAATGGCAAGTGCAAAGGACATTCTCGCCCGGATCAAGGACGAGGAAATCGAATGGGTCGATCTGCGCTTTACCGATCCCAAGGGCAAGTGGCAGCACCTGACGATGGTTGCCGGTCTCATCGGCGAAGACGAGTTGGAAGACGGCCTGATGTTCGACGGTTCGTCGATCGAAGGCTGGAAGGCCATCAACGAATCGGACATGATCCTCAAGCCCGATCTTACCTCGGTCTTCATCGATCCGTTCTCCGCTTCGCCAATGATGATCATTGTTTGCGACATTGTCGAACCTTCGACCGGTGAACTCTACTCACGCGATCCGCGCTCGACCGCCAAGCGTGCCGAAGCATTCGTCAAGTCGACCGGCGTGGGCGACACCGTTTACGTTGGCCCGGAAGCCGAATTCTTCCTGTTCGACGACGTCAAGTTCTATGACGGCTATGACGGCAACGGCTTCCGCATCGATGACGTGGAACTGCCAACCAACAGCAACAAGGACTACGAAGGCGGCAACATGGGCCACCGTCCTGGCGTGAAGGGCGGCTACTTCCCGGTTGCTCCGATCGACAGCTGCGTGGACATCCGTGGCGAGATGGTTTCGACCATGATCGAAATGGGCCTGCCTTGCGACAAGCACCACCACGAAGTGGCCTCGGCCCAGCACGAACTCGGCCTCACCTTCGGTACGCTGGTTCAGACCGCTGACCGTATGCAGGTGTACAAGTACGTCGTGCAGCAGGTTGCGCATGCCTATGGCAAGTCGGCCACGTTCATGCCGAAGCCGATCAAGGGCGACAACGGCTCGGGCATGCACACCCACATCTCGATCTGGGAAGCTGGCAAGCCGTTGTTCGCCGGTAACGGCTATGCCGGTCTGTCGGACATGTGCCTGTACTTCATCGGTGGTGTGATCAAGCACGCCAAGGCGCTGAACGCATTCACCAACCCGACCACCAACAGCTACAAGCGTCTGGTGCCGGGCTATGAAGCGCCTGTGCTGCTGGCCTATTCGGCCCGCAACCGTTCGGCTTCGTGCCGCATTCCTTATGGTGCCGGTTCGAAGGCAAAGCGCGTGGAATTCCGTTTCCCCGACGCGATGGCCAACCCCTACCTGTGCTATGCCGCGCTGCTGATGGCCGGTCTCGACGGGATCAAGAACAAGATCCACCCGGGCGAAGCCATGGACAAGAACCTCTACGATCTGCCGCCGGCAGAACTCGCCGAAGTTCCGACCGTGTGCGGCAGCTTGCGCGAAGCGCTCGACAGCCTTCAAGCTGACCACGAATTCCTGCTTCAGGGCGGCGTGTTCACCAAGGACCAGATCGAAGCGTACATCGAACTGAAGTGGCCAGAAGTGATGCGCTGGGAAACCACGCCTTCGGCCGTCGAATTCGACATGTACTACTCGCTCTGATCCACGCGATCAGCGACAGTGCAAAGGGGCGTCCGGGAAACTGGGCGCCCTTTTCGATTCCCGGATCACAAACAAACGCCGTCTATGACGGACAACACATGAAACCGTGATTTTTTCCACAATTTGCGACGAACCGAGATGAACGGTGATTGCCGCAGGATGAACGGAGCCGTGCAGGACTCCCGGAATCCGCCAAAATCTTTAGTCATGCCGCACATGCTAAAGAACATGGTCGCAGCCTTCATCGCACTGGTATCCTTCGCAGCCCTGCCCACCGCAGCGCATGCCCGCCTGCAGTGCGTGACTTATGCCCGCCAGATTTCGGACGTCCAGATCAGCGGCAATGCACGCGACTGGTGGAGCAATGCTGAAGGCCGTTACGAACGTGGCGAAGAGCCAAAGGCAGGCGCCGTTCTCGCGTTCAGCGGCACCCGCGCAATGCCTTATGGGCACGTCGCCGTAGTCCGCAAGATCGTTGATGATCGCCATATCCTGATCGACCACGCAAACTGGTCAGGCCCCGGCATGGTCGAACGCGGCGTGATGGCAGTGGATGTCTCTGCCGCCGGTGACTGGAGCGAAGTGCGCGTGTGGTATGCGCCAACCCGCTCGGTCGGCCTGCGTGCCAGCCCGGCCAAGGGCTTTATCTATCCGCACACGGTCACCGCCAAGGCTGAGGGCAACAAAGGTCAAAGCTGATCGTACTGCGGCGCTGATGACCAGTTTACCGCTTTACGCCGTCGCGGCGCGAGTCACTTCTTGCAACGGCGGGAACACCAGCGCCCGCGCCTCTTCGGCCGGCATCGCTTGCCAGAACAGATGGCCCTGAATCATCTGGCAACCTGCCGCCTGCACCAACGCCCGCTGCATCGGCGTTTCCACTCCTTCGGCCACCACTTTCATGCGCAGCGTGTGTCCCAGCGAAACAATAGCGCGCAGGATCGCGTGGGCATCAAGGTCAGCTTCGATGTTCTGCACGAAGGAACGGTCAATCTTGATCCGATCAAACTGGAATGACCGCAGATAGCTGAGCGAGGAATAGCCAATTCCGAAATCGTCGAGTGCGATGCGGAAACCTCGATATTTCAAGCCCTTCAGCACTTCGACCACATGCTCACTACGATCGAGCATTACGCCCTCGGTCACTTCCAGCACATAGCGGCGCGGATCGGCACCTGTTTCGCGAAGCAGATCGTCGATCGTCTGGAGGAAGTTGCTGGCCATAATCTGCAACGGCGAAAGGTTGACCGAGATGTCGCAATTCGGCCAATCCTGACATTCGGTGAACACGCGGCGCAGCACCCATGCTCCCAGCGGCATCATCAGACCGGCCTGTTCTGCAACCGGCACGAACAACCCTGGCCGGATTGATCCCCGTTCGGGATGCGGCCAGCGCAACAGCGCTTCAAAACCTTCAATCGCGCCATCGGCTGCGTTGACGATGGGCTGGTAGGCCAGCGTCAGCTCATCGCGTGCGATGGCACGGCGCAGTTCCATTTCCATCTCGCGTCGCAGCTTTACCGACGCATCCATATCGCGCGTGAACCGGCGATAGCGCGCACGGCCGCGCTGCTTTGCGCGATAAAGCGCAATATCCGCCCGGCGCAGCAGTTCGCCGGGGTCTTCGCTCTGCTCTGGTCCCCAGCTGATGCCGCAAGAAAGGCTCACTTCAAGGCTATGGCCGGAAATGACGAAGGGCTCGCGGGCAATGGCCATGATCTGGTTGCCCAGCATGTCGGCAGAAGTGCGTCCCCCCGTACTCCGGCGCAGCAGTACAAATTCATCGCCACCAAAGCGCGAGAGGAAATCGCCGGGGGGCAATGATCGCCTCAGCCGCAAAGCCACCTGCCGCACCAGTTCATCGCCGACGTGGTGGCCGAGCGTATCGTTGACAACCTTGAACCGGTCGATGTCGACATAGGCCACGAACACATCGCCCAACTCGCGCCGGACAACACAGTTTGCCAGTTCCTGACGCAGACGCTGCATGAAGTGGGCGCGGTTGGGCAGGCCAGACATGGCATCGTGCAGGGCATTGTGCTGCGCCTGCGCCTCACTTGCCATCAGTTCACTGGTGGTCCGCCGCATCCGGCGCACGATGATTGCCCCGCCTGCGACCACACCAACAAAGAACAGAATATAGATCGCCAGCAGCGGCGCGGTCTGCCTCAGGATAGCAGGGCCAGGGGGCTTTGATCGCCATGAAAGCCAGCCAACGGCACCGCCGCGCATATCTGCCAATGCAAGTTCGTTGCGCCCCGAGATACGGTCGGGAACCAGCGCAAAGCGCACGTCATCCAGCAGCAGCGAAGATTGCAGGTCTGCGATGATGTGCTGATCAAAGTTGCGCACCAGCACGAGGTAATCGGGCGCGCCTTTGAGCAGAGAGGGCGTCATGTCTGGCAGCACCGGTGCGACTGCGATGATTGTCGGCCGCCCGTCGAAGCTGATGACCTGCGAGGCACCGCGCGAAACCGGTAGGCCCGCAGCGTCGTAAGGCCACAACGCTTCGCCATGACGCCGCCATTCGCTGACAGTTCCAGGCGGCGTGCTCTGGCGCATGGACGTGGCAATGAGATCGCGCACTGTTCGCTCGATTTTGTCATAGCGACAATCTTGCGTGACTTTCGGCCCTTGCCAGCACCGCACCAGACCGCCGCCAAAGCGCACGTGATAAATCCGGTTTATGCGATGGCTGCCCCAAAAATAGCCTGCGATGAAATTGCGTGACCATTTTTCAGCATCGGGCGCATTGAGCCGGGTTACGGCATCGTCCCAAACAAGTTGCAGCTTGGCGGCATCGACGATCTGCCGCTCGCTCCGCTCGACGAACCGCTCGACGAGCTTTTGCTCCTCAACCCGGGCAAACTGGTCAGCAATGTCTGTAGAATTGCGGAAAGCTGCCACCAAAGCCGCCGTCAGCGCCAGCAGTGCGAGGAATGTCGACACGACAATCCAACCGGCATTTGCTGCACCGGCACCGTGCCGTCGACCGGCGTTTGCGAAGGGCTTGGTCCCCATGCTTTGACGGTTAGCAACTGGTTGCAAAGAAAAGGTTATCAAAGAATACGCACCGCAAACTTCGGCATGGAAAGAGTTGGTTCGTTCTTCGGCGCGGAACCCTCCGTCCGCTCGAGGATTGCAACGGTAATTGGGCACAGAAACTCCCGGAGAAATGACAATGCTTTTGACAATCGCGCTCGTGCTGTTCGTGCTGTGGGCACTCGGCGTCTTCGCTTTCAAAATCACCGCTGGCGTGATCCATCTGGTGCTGGTCGTGGCGCTCGTCGTCGGCCTCGTTCAGCTGTTCCGTGGTCGCAGGGCCTGACCCTGAACCGTTTCATGCCGATTGACAGAATCTGCCAAGGCAGACGGGTTGCAGAATGCAACGTGGCTGCCTAGCTTCCCGAAGTGAACTGGCCGTGCATATTTTCGACGGCTTTATTCAGATCCGGGAGAAACATGATGCGCGAACGGCTGCAAAACTACATCGACGGCAAATGGGTCGATAGCGACGGTGGCAAGCGTCACGAAGTGATCAACCCCGCGACTGAAGAACCGGTTTGCGCGATTACGATTGGCACGTCGGCCGATGTCGACAAGGCCGTAGCCGCCGCCCAGCGCGCTTTCAAAACCTTCAGCAAGACAACGCGTGAAGAGCGTCTGGCGCTGATGGATCGCATCGTGGCGGAATACAAAAAGCGCGCGGGCGACCTTGCCGTTGCTATGGCCGAGGAAATGGGCGCACCGGTCAGCTTTGCCGGAACCGCGCAAGTGGGCGCCGGGATCGGCGGCTTTCTTGGGACGATGGCTGCGCTCAAGAACTTCAATTTCATGGAAGACAACGGCGCATACAAGGTCGCTTACGAACCCATCGGTGTCGTCGGCATGATCACGCCGTGGAACTGGCCGCTCAACCAGATCGCACTCAAGGTCGCGCCCGCGTTGGCAGCGGGCAACACCATGATCCTCAAGCCGTCGGAAGAGTGCCCCACCTGCGCGGCAATCTTTGCCGAAATCCTTGATGCGGCAGGGGTTCCGCCGGGCGTGTTCAACCTGGTGCAGGGCGATGGCCCCGGCGTCGGCACCGCGATCAGTTCGCACCCCGGCATCGACATGGTCAGCTTTACCGGGTCGACCCGCGCTGGCATTCTCGTGGCCAAGGCCGCCGCAGACACGGTCAAGCGCGTACATCAGGAACTAGGCGGCAAGTCCCCCAACCTCGTCCTGCCCGACGCCGATTTTGCGGCACACCTGCCCTCCACCGCGTCTGGTCCGCTGATCAACACCGGTCAATCGTGCATTTCGCCTACGCGCATTCTTGTTCCGCGTGAGCGCGAGGCCGAAGCTGCCGCGTTCGTTTCAGCGATGTATTCGGCCACCCCGGTCGGTGATCCGCTGCAGGAAGGCCAGCACCTTGGCCCAGTGGTGAACAAGGCGCAGTTCGACAAGATTCGCGGGCTGATCCAGTCGGCCATCGATGAAGGCGCAACGCTTGAAACCGGTGGTCCGGACCTGCCCGCCAACGTCAACCGTGGCTACTACATCAAGCCCACCGTGTTCTCTGGCGTGACGCCTGAAATGCGCATCGCACAGGAAGAAATCTTTGGCCCGGTCGCCACGATCATGGCTTATGACAGCCTTGATCAGGCCATCGAGATCGCCAATGACACCGCCTATGGCCTTTCAGCCTGCATCACCGGAGATCCTGCCAAGGCCGCCGAAGTGGCTGCGGCCTTGCGCGCTGGCATGGTTGCGATCAACAACTGGGGGCCAACTCCGGGCGCGCCGTTCGGCGGCTACAAGCAGTCGGGCAATGGCCGCGAAGGCGGGCTGTATGGTCTGAAGGACTTCATGGAAATGAAGGCAATCAGCGGCCTACCTGCCTGATCCCTCTCGCCTGAGCCTGCTGACCGGCAACAACGAAAGGGCCGCTCCCATGTTGAAGCGGCCCTTTTCATTGCGCGCCCGTGCGCTGGCCAGCGCACGAGGGTAGACCTCACCAAAAAGCTGCTCGAACGTCTGGTGCCACTCAAACCGTCCAGCCACGTGGGCACGCGCAGCCTGGGCCATCGCTTCGCGCTCACCCTGCCAGACCCGCATCACCGCCGCCGCCATCGCCGCTGCGTCGTCCACATCGACCAGCAACCCGGTGCCAGGCACGATCCTCTCAGGCATCGCCCCCGAAGATACCCCAACTACGGGCAACCCGCTGGCCTGCGCTTCGACAATTGAAATGCCGAACGTTTCGTCCGCCATCGCCGAGACATAGACATCCGCCGATGCCAGCGCGCGCGCCAGCGCCTCGCGGTCGGCCATAAAGCCCGGAAACGCCACCTGCATCCCGCGCGCTTCGTCGCACAGCGCCTCGCGCAGTTTGCCATCGCCAATCATGACAAGTGCAGCGTCCAGTTCACCGGGCAAATGGCGAAACATGGCGAGCAAGCGGTCCGCGCGCTTTTCATTGTCGATCCGCCCCGCATAGACCAACAGTGGTCCCTGCGCTGTCAGCCCCAGTTCCCTGCGCCACGCCGGGTCGCGCTTTTCCGGGTTGAACAGGGCTGTGTCGACCCCCAGTGACAGCACATCGACATGATCCACACGATAGCCACGCAGCACTTCGGCCATCATCGCGCTCAGTGTGTAAACACGATCAAATTCGCGGTAGGTAACCTGCGCATAACCCGTCGCCAGTCGGCGCAGCCCGCGCCCGACAAATTCGCCGAACAATTCTGACCCAACGCGGTAGATGTGCGCGTTCGGAAAATCAGTGTGATAGCCCGCCACCAGCGCGGTATGCGGAAAAGCGCGGCGATAGTTGATGGCGGTCCACGGCAGCACCCACGGGCACTGCGATTCGATCAGATCAGGCCGGAACCGCTCCAGCACTTCGCGCACCACCTTCGTGCGCATGATGAAGCGATAGTTGGGGCTGCCCCGGACCTGATCGGCCCCAACTTCCACCCAGATGTGTCGTCCATCCTCGACAATACGGTCCTCCCGCCCCGGCACGATCTGAAGCAACCGGTGCGGCGTGTGATCAATCACGTATCGCCGCTTTTCGCGCAGATACGTGCCGATACCGCCACCGCCGTGTGGGGCGTAGCTCTGGGTGAGATCACAGATCAGCAAGGGTTCAGCGGGTGTCGTCATACCCGCCGAGAGGCCACGCCAGCGTGTCAGTTTAAGGACGACATTAAGCCACGGTTACAACCCGCGCCAAATCAGTGGCCCTTCAGTAGTCCTTGCTGACCCGCAGGTTCAGGCCCGCGTCGCCGATTGTCGAAACCGTACCCAGCAACGCCAGCCAGCGCGTGATCCGGAATTCCACCGATGTGGCATTGTACCCTGCCCCATCGGTGATGAGTTCAACGAACACGCGCCGGCCGATGTATTTGCCCACCGCGATGCTTGTGCCCGAACCCACGGTTGGGTCAGCACCCACGATGCGCAACCGGTCCAGACCGATCGCTGCGCGCAGCTTGTTGATCGGATCAAGACCACCGCCGCCGCGCAAGCTGGCCAGTGCCGCAGCCAGTTGCACGGCCTCTGGCGCTGAAATCTGCGTGATGGAACTGCCAAACAGAATGCGGCTCAGCAGCTCTTCTTCAGGCAGGGCCGGGATGGAAGAAAACGCGATGATCGGCTTTGTGCCGCTCCCGGTAATCGAAATCTTGGCGTTGATATTGTTGGCATCGCCCTCGGCCACGATATCAAGCTGCGGATCGACGGGAACTTCGCCGGCAAAGCGGATGCGCCCGCGTGTCAGTTCAAACCGCTTGCCTGCAAATTCGTAGCCACCGCGCACCAGATCGGCCGTCCCGAATATCTGCGGCGCGGCAGTTGATCCGCGCAAGCGAATATCAGCGCCCCATTCGCTATCCAATCCCAAGCCGCGAACGTTTATGCGGTTCATGCCGGCCGCATCGATCATGAAGCGCCACGGCGCAGCAGCCGCGCGCGGCGGCGCTGCATCGGCGGGCGCGTTGATCTCGCGCGTGGCAATCGTAGGAAGCTCGGTGACTGCAGCGGCCTGCCCCAAGGCCCAGCGCGCCTGTTCGATCCGCACGCGCCCGGCAATCGTGCCGCCCACCCCGTTGCTGACAACACGCAGCGGCCCGGTCACGGTCGCGCCCATATCGTCACGATTGACGACCTGTGCGTTTTGCGCCGAAAGCCTGAGGTCAATCGTGGGACCGTGCTCCGAAAGCTCGGCCAGCCCAATCGTCCCGCTGCCCGAAACGCGGCCACCGTTCGGCGTTACGCCGCTGAAGCGAGCCAGTTGCAACGATGAATCAGTGAACGTCCCGGCCATCGTCACATCGCGCACGTCAGTGCCCGTCAGCGTGCTTTGCACACGCAGACCGGTGGACGAAACCGCACCACGCAACACCGGCGCAGAAATCGTGCCGGAAATATCGGCCTTTACCCCGACCGGGCCGGTAAGATCGAAAATCTCGACGCCCGACAGCCGCCACAGCGCCTCGGCCGCGCCGGAATAGCGCAATTGTCCGGCAAGCTGACCAGCCTCAAGCCGGTCCATGAATGCGCCGCCGCGTGGCAGACCGCCGATTCGCGCCTGAAAACGGCCCCGGACTGCACCACTTTCGCGGAACACGGTGCGCATCTGCACGGCATCGGGATCAAGGCGCGCCAGCAAAGCCACATCGACCGGGCGCGATGTCAGCACCAGGCCGGACCGCGAAAGGCCCCGTACCATCAGAGCCGCATTGCCTGAAGGTGCGCCCTGCCCGTCGTTGCTGTATTCGACGATGCCCGAAGCCGTACCGCCAAGGCCGAGGTCAGCAATCACGATGTCGACGACCGAAAGCGGCATCCGCGCAAGCTGCAGGCGCAATTGTGTGGGTCCACCCATCATGCGCCCTTCGGCAATCACGATACCGCGCCCAAAGCCGATCTGCGTCGGCGCAAGTCGCCAGCCCTGATTTTCACCTTCGCCTTCGCGCGTCAGCACCGCACGCCGGGGCATGCGCACCTGCCTGCCCGCGTATTCGCCTGACACATAGGTCACGATCTGCTCCGGCGAAAATGCCGCCGTGCCTTGAAGCGCAAAGCGTGTACCGCGGCGGCCTGCAACCGATGCGGTGACCGATCCACTGCCGTCCTGCAAATAGGCCGACGCTGCCAATCGCCCGATGAACACCTTGCCCATGCCGATACCTTCGGCGAGCAGGTTGCCCTGTATGGTGGAATGGCCGTCCTTGATCAGGCCGCTGGCATCGATGGTTGCGTTGCCAATGGACAATGCCTTCGCGCCGCCAAACTTCGCGTTGCGCGCCGTCACATCGGCATCGAAGCCTTGCCCACCTTCGCGCGGGGCAAGCTGCACGGTGCCGTTCAACCCGCCGCCCGCCAGCGCAATCTGGCCGGAAACTCCGTCATTGCCCAGCGTAACGCCGCCGGTCACATCGGTCTGCCACACCCGGAACCGTTCAATATCAACGCGCGTCGCCTGCTTTGGCGGCATGAACAGGCCGAACGTGCCGTTGAAAGGCCCAAGCGCTGATTGACCTTCGGTTTCGATGCGGAAACCTTCAGCAATCGGGGCCAACGCCACGCGCACGTCTTTCAGCCCTGCAGCGGGCAGCGGGCTGGCCAGCACCAGCACGGCGTTCGGCCCATCGGCCGTCATGGCCGCCTCAACCGTGAAGGCGCCGTATTCGGTATGGCGTCCGCTGCCGGTAAGCGAGGCTGCGCCGCCCGCCTGCACACGCCCATCCAGCGCCATCTGCAGCTTGGCCGAATTGATCGTGGCCTTGCGGAAAGTGAAAGGCACCCGCTCACCCAACGCGATACCGCCGGCAAAGCGCACGCCGCCGCCGGTCAAAGTCTGCAGCGTGCCATTGTCGATCCGCGTCATCCGTCCGGCAAGGTTTGCCTGCAACGTCCACGGCACGGCATTGCCCACCTTGAACAGGATCTTGGCCGTGCCATCCACTGCGCCGAGGTTCTCCACCGCAAAGCCCCGCGCCACCACTGGCCCGGCCAGCGCATAGCCGCCGCGCGCCATGTCGCCCCGCAACGAAAGCTGCGCGCCAAGGCCCTTCATGGTCAGCATCAGGTTATCGGATGTAAGGCGACTGCCCTCGAACACCAGTTCGCCGCCAAGGCGTGCGCCGGGGAAGCGAGGGTCGATCATGGCATTGCCGGTAACAACGCGCCGAGCCGTCACTGCCAGCGGGAGAATGAAGCGCTTGCCATCCCACGTCGCGGTGCCCGCGGTCTGCAACCCTTGCGCATCCAGCGTGCCGAGCTTCATGCGCTCCACAGCAACCTTGTGTTCGATCGCAAGGTCAGAAAATGCGCCGTTCAAAGTGGCGTCAATATCCACGCCTGTCAGGTCCGGCGTTGCCAACACAAGCGCGGGGCGCAGCAGCTTGGCCTTCACCCGCAACGCGTCGGCCTCGTTGTTCGCAAGGTCCAGCCCGCCTTCAGCCGACGCCTTGAACGCGGCACCTGCCGTGCGAAACGTGCCGTTGAAGGCGTTGCCTGCAAACGTGCCGTCATAGAGCAGCGACAGCGCCTCACCCACGGCCTGCCCTGGCGTGCCGGTCAGCATGTCTTCGGGCCAAGCCTGTCCAGCAAGCCGGTAATTGCCCGCAAGATTGCCCAGCTGGAACGCGGCCAGCCTGCGCCCGTCCTGCGTGGCATAAGCAATGCCATCCCAGCGCGACCAGCCGCCGCTACCAAACACGCGCGCCTTGATGTCAGACTTTACGCCTGCAATCGCGGCGATCACGCCATCCTTTGGCGCGTCATAGACCAGCCGGAGGTCAAACTTGTCGCGATCAGGCTCGCTATCAAGCCGGAAGGCGATCTTGTCCTTTCCGCCAAACACGGCGTCCACATCGACGATGGCATTCCCACCGCGAATTTCGGCCTTGGCCAGCACGTCCACCCGGCGCTTCTGGCCAGCCATTGCTTCGGACACGGTGAGGTTATCGATCACCAGTTTGTCCACGCGAATGTCAAAATCCGGCAGGATCGGCGCGTCAGGATCTTCGCTGGGGCGCAGGCGCGGCGCACGGCGCAACATACCGCGATGCAGCGCCAACAACCGCACATCCAGCCCGCGCTTCAGCCATGAAAGCGGACGCCAGTCCAGTTCTGCCTCGGGGATCGTCAGAAACACGCCTTCGGGATCGCTCACCCGAATATCACGCAGCTTCGCCTCGCCATAGATCGAACCATCAATCCGGCCGATCTCGATGCGCAGGCCAGAACCGGGCGTAATCGCTGCAATCCTGTCAGCCACCAGCCGATGCCCCAGCGAGGAATCCAGCACCATCAGCGCTGCCAGCAGCAGCGCCACGCCTGCCACCAGCAGAATCGCGACCCGCCGGGTAAAACCGCGCAGGAAGGCAGCGCTGCGGGACCGGGCAGGTGCAGCCGGCAGTGCCGCTTCGGGGGTGTCTGATTCAGCCATTGGGGGCAGATCGTCCGCCATCAGAATGCCTGCCCCAGCGCCACATAAACGCCAATGCGGCTGTCACCCGGCGACGGGTTCAACGGCGTGCCCAGATCAATGCGGATCGGGCCAAAGTTGGTTTCATAGCGCAGACCGATGCCTGCCCCGACCTTGATGTCGCGCAGACGCGGAGTGCTGGTGGTGTCAACCGCACCTGCATCCACGAACGGCACAAGGCTGACAGCACCGCCGAGCAGGCCGGTCTTGACGCGCGCTTCCAATGAGAACTCGCTGAGCGAGCGCCCACCACTCGGCTCACCGGCTGTGTCACGCGGGCCGATAAGCTGGAAGCCGTAGCCACGCACTGATCCGCCGCCACCGGCATAGAACCGCCGCGAAGGCGCGATATTGGTGATATCGGTGCCCAAAATCGTGCCGAGGCGCACGCGCGATGCCACCACCAGCTTTTCGCCCAGCGGCTGATAATAGCTGGCGTCAAACTGCACCTTGCCATAGCTCGACCGGGCACCGTCCTGCACCGAAACTTCGGGCGAACCGCGTAGGCCAACGCGGAAGCCGCGCTTGGGATCAAGCAGGCTGTCGCTGCCGTCATAGGCCACGCGCATTGGCAGCGCGCCGATGAAATAGGTCTTGCGCGGCTGATTGGCGAGGATCGCCGCTGCATCGCGCTCACCCGTGGCAAGGATCTCGATACCTGCGGCAAAGACCAATGGCTTCTGGAACAGCAGCGTCTGCTGCCGTTCCAACCCGGCAGTGAACGAAACCGTGCGCGCCTGGAAAGCATTGCTCACCTGATTGCGGGCAAACAGGTCGGCGTTGAGCACCAGATCGCGCGTCAGGAAATTGTTGCGGCGGAATGTCGCGCCAGCCAATTGCTCCTGCGTACCCGCCACGCCGCGCACGCGCACCATGCCTTCAGGCGGGAAGAAGTTGCGATGTTCCCAGCTCGCTTCAACACGGAATCCTTCGCCGCTGGAATAACCGACCAGCCCAGCCAGAGTCCGCAGCGGGCCGGGCGTAAGCGCCACGTCCACGTCCACCGTGCCCGGCGCGCCGTTCGCAGGCTTTGCCGCTTCACGCGTTTCGACAGTGACCGACGAGACGAGACCCGTGGCAAGGATCGCCTGCCGCAGGTCGTCCACGTCAGACTTCTTGTAACGCTCACCGGGATCGAATTTGGCGATGCGCTGCAAGTGCTTGCCGCTCAGGAAATCCTCGCGCGAGGACGTGACTTTACCGAAGGCATAAACTCCGCCCGGCGTCACAGGCACAGTCAGATCACCTTCGCGGCGCTCATGGTCGATCAGCAGGTCCGGCTCGGCAACCTTGGCAAAAGCGTATCCGGTTTCGCCCAGCGCCGTTTGCAGGTTCAGCCGCTCGGCCACGATCTTGTCGGAATTGATTGCGTCGCCGCTATTCAGCTTGAACGCCCCGCGCAACGCCTCGGCGTCCGCGCCGGCTGCCTGCAGATCACCAAACGCCAGCGTGCCGAACTTGTACTGCGGCCCCGGCTGCACATCAAAGCGCACAACAACCTTCTGCACATCAATCGGCCCGCGCCGTGGGCCTGCAGCCTCACCTTCCGCACGCAGGCCTTCTGCACGCTCGCCGGCCGCACGCTCACCCAACCCACCAAGCGACTGGAACACGCTGGCGTCGTAATAACCGTGCACCCGCATGATCTCGACCAGCAGCTCGCGGTCGGTGCGGCCACGCCGGACGATCTGCGCAAGGTTGTCGTCATCGTCCTGATTGGTCTTGAGGCTGGAGAGCGCAGCAAAGCGGGCCACGATATCGGCCTTCTCCGCCACGGCAGCCTCGCCACGCGGGAAGGCCACTTCCACCTGATCGCCCACACGTTCTATATCGGCGTCGGCAAGCTTTTCGACGACCTCGGCCTGCTCCTGCCCTGGCAGCGCATCTACGGCGGCATCAGTGGTCTGCTCGGCCACTTCAATATCGGGATCGGGTGACAATGGCTGAACGTCGGGGATTTCGCTGCCATCGGGCCATGCGATGGTCATGCCGGGAAGTTCCGGCATCTCCACATCGGTGGCTATGGCGCCCACTTCGGCGTCAGACGGCGCGCCAGTCCGGGCTGCATCGGTATCCAGTGCCCAAGCATCGGCGTTCTGCATCGCCGAATCGGGGATCAGCGCCTCCAGCTCCTGGTCCGCATTCATCGATTGCGCCAGCGCATGGGCCGGCAGGACCAGGATCATCAGCGCGGCGATTACCCGCGCCAGCGAACGGTCAGATGTGGGCGTAACGCTCCTGCGCGCCGTGGACGCCGTCCTTGAGGCTGCCTTCGACCGGCTCAACGCCAGTGCGGTCACGCCGCAAAGCAACAGCGCGTTCGATTGCATCGGCCTGTTCAGCAGGTTCGAACCGTTCCCAGCCATCGCGGCCCAGTTTCTCCATAGGCCGGAAGCGCACCTTGTATTGCATGCGCTCAGAACCTTCGACCCAATAGCCGAGGTAGACATAAGGCAACCCGACGCGGGCCGCGCGCTGGATGTGGTCAAGGATGATGAAAGTGCCAAGCCCGGACCGTGTCTCGTGTTGTGGATCGTAGAAGCTGTAAATCATCGAGAGGCCGTCGCCCTGCTCGTCAGTCAGACAGGCTCCTACCAGTCTTCCCGGCGAGCCGTCTACGGTTGGCTCCCTGTATTCAATCACATAACTCTTGACGGGCGTGTGCTCCACCATGTCCGCGAAGTCCATCTCGTCCATAGCTGCCATCCCCCCGCCGGGATGACGCACCGCAAGATAACGCTGCAACAGCTCAAATTGTTCCGGCGTGGACCAGGCCTTGCACACATTGACCACAAGATCGCTGTTGCGCTTCCATATGCGCTTCTGCGTGGACGATGGTTTGAACGCCTCTGTCACCACGCGAACCGACACACAGGCCATGCAATCAATGCAGCTTGGGCGATACGCCACCGTCTGACTCCGCCGGAATCCTATGCGGCTCAGCGCGTCGTTCAGCTCATCGGTGTTCTGGCCCTTCAGCTCGGTGAACACCTTTCGCTCCTGCCGCCCCGGCAAATAGGGGCACGGCGAAGGGCTGGTCACGAAGAAGCGGGGAAAGCGGACGGGCGCGGTCACGGCGTTGCGATTGCTCCTGAGGCCGGACTATCCTGCCTGTCAGTAAGGAACATGCATCAGCAAGGGCATTCGTAAAAGCCCCTTAACCATCAAATCCCGCACAAATACGGCAGAAAACCATGCCGAAACGGCGATAACACGGCAGGATATGCCGCCAGTCCGGATACAGGACACTGCGGTTTCAAGAAGTTAACGCCCCGCAGGCATGGTTCAGCCCAGTTCCACCTGTTCCACGTCATATCCCTTGGCCCGCAACCCGGCCACGAGCAGGTCGATCTGCTCCCGATCGCGCGCCTCGCACTCGATCTCGGCGGTCAGTCCCTTGGCCGGCAGCGAGGTGAAGATGCGCTGGTGCCACACCTCCAGAATGTTCACCTGATAGCGGTTGAATTCCTCCACCACCTTGAACAGCGCGCCCGGCCGATCCTGCAACGTGATGCGCAAACGGCCCAGCCGCCCGGACCGCGCCAGATCGCGCAGCAGCACGTTGGCCAGCAGCCGCGTGTCGATATTGCCGCCGCACAGGACGATCCCCACCTTGCGCCCGGCAAAGCGCTTGCGATGCGTCATAACCGCCGCCAGCCCCGCCGCGCCCGCGCCTTCGACCACGGTCTTTTCAATCTGCAACAGCAGCGCCACAGCGCTTTCCAGCGCCGGTTCACCCACCAGCACGATGTCATCGACGATCTGCGCCAGCACGCGTGAGGTAAACTGCCCCGGCTCCTTCACCGCGATGCCCTCGGCCAGCGTATCGCCACCGCAAGGCAGATCGAGATGCTTCAACTTCGCATACATCGAAGGGAACAGCTGCGCCTGCACACCAATCAGCCCGATGCCCGGCTTGATCCCGCGCGCCGCCGTGCCCATTCCCGTCAACAGCCCGCCGCCGCCGATTGGCACGACCAGGGTCTCGATTTCGGGCGCGTCCTCCAGCATTTCCAGCGCCACGGTGCCCTGCCCTGCTGCCACGTGCGGATCATCGAACGGGTGAACGAACGTCAGCCCCAGTTCGCCCTCCAGCTTGCGCGCATGGGCAAAGGCCTCGTCGAATGTCTCGCCCTCCAGCACCACCTTGCCGCCCACGGCCTCGGTCTGCATGATCTTCACGGTTGGCGTGGTCTTGGGCATCACGATCGTCACCGGCATGCCCAGCCGCGTGCCGTGATAGCTCAACCCCTGCGCATGGTTGCCCGCCGAAGCGGCGATCACACCGCGCGAACGCTGCTCCTCGTCCAGTTGCAAAAGCGCATTCAGCGCCCCACGCTCTTTGTAAGCGGCGGTAAACTGCTGATTTTCGAACTTGAGCCAGATGTCGGCTCCAGTAATCGCGCTCAACGTCTTGCTATACATCGTCGGCGTGCGCACGACCTGTCCGGCAATCCGCTGCGCCGCCGCACGGACATCGGCGAGGGTCAGCAGGGCGTCGCCCTGTGTTGCGGTCTTGAGCGCTGTGTTTTCCATGCGCTGCGCCCTAACGGAAAGCGGCCATCAAGAAAACCACTGAGTCTGCACCAAAGTGCCGGTCAGGCCTGCTCGTTCGGCTCAATCATCCGCCGGAACACGGCCACCGGCACCAGTGCCGCCATGATCGCCACCGTATCGGCCACCCAGTCACGCCAGTCCGAATCGCGGTAGAGCGCTGGCACCGCCTGCACGACCTCGATCCCCGCCCCCACCAGTGAAAGCCAAAGGACGGCCCGCACCAGCGTCAGCCGTGGCCAGCCCACGCCCGCCAATACAGTAAGCGTAAAGAACGCCAGCATATGCTGCACCTTGTCGCCCAGTTCCGGCCCCGGCAATTGCGGCGGCTTGGGCAGCACCGCCATCGTCAGCGCGAACAGCAGCGCAGGCCAGAACAACAGCCGCGCCAGCCGCGAAAGGGTGGGAAGAAAGCCTTGCATCGCCGCCGCTTATGCTGCGCCGCAGCAGGACTGGCAAGTCAGTGCGGGGCTTTCCCCGCGCCGTAAACCCGATATGAAGCACAGCATGACCGACGAAACCGCAGCAGCCTCTCCGCCCCAGAACGTCTCCTTCCTTGGCCTTGGCACGATGGGCGGCGCGATGGCCCGCCACCTCGGCCATGCCGGTCACAATCTGACCATCTACAACCGCTCCCCCGCCCGCGCCGAAGCGTGGCAGGCGGCAAACCCTGGCATCAAGGTGCGCGTCGCCACCAGCCCTGCCGAAGCCGCAGATGGTGCCGATGCGGTCATCACATGCGTTGGCAACGACGATGATCTTGCCGATGTCGTGCTCAGCCCCAACGGCGCATTTTCCACGCTGCGGCGCGGCGCGCTCTATATCGATCACACCACCGTTTCGGCCCGCATCGCCCGCCAGATCGCGGTTGAGGGGCGCGACAAGGAACTGCTCTGCGTCGATGCTCCGGTCACCGGTGGCCAGTCCGGCGCAGAAGGCGGCACGCTTGCCATCATGTGCGGCGGCAGTGCCAAGGCAGTGGATGCGGCCCGCCTGATCCTTTCCGCTTATGCCAAGCGCGTGGTCCATGTCGGCAAATCGGGCGCAGGGCAAACCGCCAAGATGGCCAACCAGATGTGCATAGCAGGTGCCATCGCGGGCCTGTCCGAAGCCATCCGCTTTGCCCAGATAGCCCACCTCGATCTCGACAAGGTGTTCGAAGCAATCTCCGGCGGCGCGGCGCAATCGTGGCAGATGGACAACCGCTTCCACACAATGGCGAAGGACGAATTCGATTTCGGCTTTGCCGTGGACTGGATGCGCAAGGACTTGGGATTGGCGATGGACGAGGCGCGCAACCTCGGGGCCAGCGTCCCCGTCACCGCGCTGGTCGATCAGTTCTATGTCGATGTGCAGGCAATGGGATACGGACGCGAAGATACGAGCGCCCTGATCCGGCGGTTGCCGCATCGGAAGGGCAAGGCATGACCATGTTCCGCGCCACACTTGCCGCACTCCTGCTCACTGCTTCTCCTGCAGTCCTTGCCGATACGCTGGTGGACAATGTCGTTGGCCGCACCATCAACACAAACGGTCAGGTCGAACAGTTCACCGGCCTGCTGTTCGACGATGCGGGCACGATCAAGCGCCTGATCCGCAGCGGCGACAAGAAGCCCAAGCCCCGCAAGGAATATCAGTACCACATCGATGGCAAAGGCCGCGTGATGTTGCCCGGCATGATCGATGCGCACGCGCACGTCATGGACATCGGCTTTGCCGCGCTCAGCCTCGACCTTTCGGACACGACCTCGCTGGCCGACGCCCTCAACCGCATTGGCAAATTCGCCGCCGAACACCCTGATCGTCCGTGGATTTTCGGGCGCGGGTGGAATCAGGAACTGTGGAAGCTTGGCCGTTTTCCGACGGCGGCTGAACTTGATGCCGTCACGGGCGGTCGCCCGGCATGGCTCGGTCGCGTCGATGGGCACGCCGGGTGGGCCAACACGGCGGCGCTCAAGGCCGCAGGCGTCAGCGCTGCCACGAAAGACCCCGCAGGTGGCAGCATCGAACGCGGCGCAGATGGCACTCCGGCGGGCGTGCTGATCGATTCCGCGATGGAACTCGTCAACGCCAAGGTGCCACCGCCCCGCGCCGAAGACCGCGATGTCGCCTTCGCCACTGCCCAGCAGATCCTGTTCAAACGTGGTATCACCGCCGTCGCCGACATGGGAACCGGGATCGAGGATTGGCAGACCTACCGCCGCGCAGGCGATGCCAACCGGCTCTACGTGCGCGTCATGGCCTATGCCGCCGGTCCAGATCAGATGACGCTGATCGGCGGCCCCGGGCCTTCGCCTTGGCTCTATCAGGACAGGCTGCGGCTGAACGGCGTGAAGCTTTACCTTGATGGCGCACTCGGCTCACGCGGCGCGTGGCTGAAAACGCCCTATGCCGATGCACCCGGCACGCGCGGGTTGCCGCAACTGAACCAAACCCAGCTTGGCAATATCATGAGCCGCGCCGCGATGGACGGCTTTCAGGTGGCAGTTCACGCCATCGGGGATGAAGCCAACGCCACGGTCATCGGCGCAATCAGCGATCTGTCGGGCACGTACAAGGGTGACCGCCGCTGGCGCGTGGAACACGCCCAGATCGTCGATCCCAAGGACTTTGCGAAGTTCGCCAGCAGCGGTGCAATCGCCTCGATGCAGCCAATCCACCAAACCTCGGACCGGTTGATGGCCGAGGCCCGCCTTGGACCGGATCGCCTTGCCGGAGCCTATCCGTGGAAGTCGCTCAAGTCTGCGGGCGTGCGTCTCGCTTTCGGGTCCGATGCGCCTGTGGAAATGGCCGATCCGTGGGCAGGCCTTGCCGCCGCCATCAGCCGTCAGGGACCGGACGATCAGCCCGCCGGTGGCTGGCAACCACAAGAGCGGTTGAGCGCAGCAGAAGCACTTGCCGCCTACACTGCTGGCGCTGCCTATGCCGGGTTCGCTGAAAGCAAATTCGGCCGCCTCGCCCCCGGCCTGCGCGCCGACTTTGTCTTGGTGGACATTGACCCACTCGCTGCCAGCGCCGCGCAATTGCGCGCAACCAAGGTCAGCGAAACATGGATCGGCGGCGGCCGCGTGTGGTCAGCCGATGAAGGCACCACAGCCGGAAAGCCCACGAACTAAGGAACTTCCCCAAGTTCCGTTCGTGTCGAGCGAAGTCGAGACACACGTGCGCAGTGTCTCGACTTCGCTCGACACGAACGGGGCATTTTTCGCGGCGCGACTTACGGAATAAGCGGGGTGTCCGCAGCGGTTAGCTCTGCCGCCTTTTCAGCCGCTTCCTCAGCGGCCCGCCGCTTTGCGTCAGCCTTTTCGGTAAATCGCATCAGGATCAGCGTGCCTTCGAACAGCAGCAGCAGCGGGATCGCCAGCATCAACTGCGATACCACATCTGGCGGCGTCGCCACTGTGGCCACCGCAAAAATGCCCACGATCACATATCGCCGCGCCGTAACCAGTTGATCACGCGTCACAATGCCTGCGCGGTTCAACAGCATCAGCAGCACCGGCAGAAGGAAGCTGATCCCGAAAGCCAGAATGAACTGCATCACCAGGCTGAGGTAATCCCCCGTGCCCGGCAGCGCCTCAAGTTGCAGCCCGCCCTTGTTGCCTTCGAAGCCCAGAAACCATTTGAACGCGGTGGGCATCACCACAAAGTAGGCAAGGCTTGCCCCCATCGTGAACAGCACCGGTGTGGCCAGCAAAAACGGCAGGAACGCCTTCTTCTCGCGCGCATAAAGTCCGGGCGCAACAAAGGCCCACAACTGGTTGGCAATGATCGGAAAGCTGACCAGAAACGCCGCAAACATCGACACTTTCAGCTCTACGAAAAACGCTTCGTAAAGCTTGGTATAGATCAGCTTGCCCTGTCCCGGCGGAAAGGCGTGGACCAGCGGCTGCACCAGCACGGCAAAAATATCGTCGGCGAAATAGAAGCAGACCGCAAAGGTAGCGGCCAGCGCATAGACACAGCGCAGCAAGCGCGTGCGCAGTTCCAGCAGGTGGTCAAGCAGCGGGGCTTGGGTTTCATCGATGTCGCCGATCATGGCTGCGAGGCCTCCGGCTTAGCGGGCGGCGGCACGGTTTCTTCCGGCGGCATCGGGCCGATCATCACCGGATCAGCAGTTGGTACATCCGAAGCGAGCGGAACGGGATAAGGATCGTTCTGATCCGCCGCGGCGTCAGGCGTTTGCCCGGCCGCCGCAGCGGCCTCTTGCACGGCAGTCTCGCGCATGATGCGCTCGTTCTGCTCCTTCCACTTCTTCTCCATCTCCTCCATTTCCGCCTCGCGGATCATGGTTTCGATGCCAGAGCGGAAGTGGTTGGAAACGCTGCGCATTTTCGCCACCCACTTGCCCGCGGTGCGCAGGGCGAGTGGCAAGTCCTTCGGGCCGATCACCACGATCGCCACGATGGCCAGCACCAAAAGTTCGGACGCGCCGATATCAAACACGGCTATAGCGCCTTTTTATCAGTATCTTACTTGGCTTGATCGCTGGGCGTCGGCTGTGGCGCAGGCTGTGCGGGCGGCGTCTGCTGCTGCAGTTGGGCTGGCGGCGGCGGGACCGGCTTGTTTTCCTCTTCGGTCATGCCCTGCTTGAAGTTTTTGATACCCTTGCCAAAATCGCCCATCATCTCGGAAATGCGGCCACGACCAAACAGGACAAGAACGACCAGCGCCAACACGATCAGGTGCGGAAGGGAAAAGCTACCCATGTCACAAACTCCTTTGCGCCCCTAGATAGGGACGGCGCGCCCCACTTGCCAGCAATTCAATCGCTTCAATCCGCGCTTTCTTCGTCAGTCGGATCAAGTGTTTCCGTGTCCGCATCATCGCCCCCCGTCAAGACGGCAAACGCCTCGTCCACCGGATCGAGCAGACCCGCAGCCCGCAATTCCTCAATTCCGGGCAGATCGCGGCGCGATTGAAGGCCAAAATGCGTTAGAAATTCGGGGGTTGTCGCATAGATCGTAGGCCGCCCCGGAACTTCGCGGCGCCCGGCAATACGTATCCAGCCAGCCTCCAGCAGAACGTCCAAAGTGCCTTTGGCGGTCTGCACGCCGCGAATCGCTTCGATCTCGGCGCGGCTGACAGGTTCGTGGTAGGCGATGATCGCAAGGGCTTCTGTCGCAGCGCGCGAAAGGCGTCTTGGCTCTTCCTTTTCGCGGCGGAGCAGGTGGGCCAGATCAGGCGCAGTCTGGAAGTGCCAGCGGCCTCCTCGCTCCACCAGATGGACGCCTCGGTGCTCGTAGGTGCATCTCAGTGCAGTTAAGGATGCACCAACATCCGCGCCTTCAAGATGCGCAGAAATCTCTTGTTCGGTAAGAGGTTGCTCGGACGCAAACAGCGTCGCCTCAACCGCGCGTTCAAGGTCATCCGGTTGCGTCATCCGCGCGCTGCCCGCAACATCAGCGGCCCAAACGCTTGATCCTGCGCGATTTCTGCCCTGCCCTGCTTGGCCAGTTCCAGCGCCGCAAGGAAACTGGAAGCCAATGCAGATTTGCGCAACATCGGGTCGCCATCAAGCGGCAGGAAGGCCCGCAAATCGGTCCATTCCATCGCCACGCCGAGCATTTTCGATACCCGCGCCAGCGCCGCATCAAGCGTCATCACCGCCCGCTCGCGCACCATGTGGACCACAGGCTGGTTGCGATGCTTGATCCCGCCATAGGCCTGAATCAGCGCAAAAACATCGCACTTCCACAAGGCCTTGCGATCCACACGCAAGCCTTCGGGCGCGCCACGCACAAACACCTCGCGACCCACCCGGTCCCGCGCCATCAGCCGCGCACCCGCCTCACGCATCGCGCCCAGTCGCTGTAACCGCAATTGCAGCTTCAACGCCAATTCTTCGGGGCTTGGCTGCACTTCGGGATCACGTGGCAGCAGCAGCAGCGACTTGAGGTAAGCGAGCCACGCGGCCATCACCAGATAGTCGGCGGCCAGTTCCAGCTTCAACGCCTTGGCCTGCTCGATATAATCAAGATACTGGCCAACCAGTTCAAGAATAGAGATTTTCCGCAGGTCTACTTTCTGCCGCCGGGCCAGTTCCAGCAGCAAATCAAGCGGGCCTTCCCAGCCGTCCAGTTCCAGATAGAGCGCCGCATCGCCGGTTTCTGCCGAAGCAATGCCGGTCCATTCGGCGTCGCTATCAAACAGGGCAAGAGCTTCCATCAGGCCAGTGCCAGCAACTGGTCACGGGTGGCCAAAAGCGTTTGCTGTTCCGCAAGATGATTGGGTCCATCAAAGGCCGCAGTGGGGGCAAGCGCGTGGTCCAGACGTTCGGCGGTCTTCGCGCTCATGGGCGAGAGCGCCTTGGCGATGCCCACCATATCGTCCATTTTTGCCCAGCAATTCAGCGCTATATCACACCCTGCCGCCTGCGCCCGCGCGGCGCGATCTGGCACCTCGCCACCCAGCGCCTGCATGTCCAGATCGTCGGTGAGCAACAGGCCGTCAAAGCCGATGGCCTTGCGGATCACTTCCTCGATCACGAAACGTGAGAGCGTGGCGGGATTTTCGGCGTCCCAAGCGGTGAAGCGCAAGTGGCCGGTCATGCCGATGGTGGCGTTCCGCAGCGTGCGGAAAGGCGCGAGGTCCAGCTCCAGCTCCTCAGGCGAGGCGGTGACGAGCGGCGTTTCCTTGTGGCTGTCCACCAGCGAGCGGCCATGCCCCGGCATGTGTTTGACAACGCCCGCAATTCCGGCGCGGGCAAGACCATCGAGCGTCGCGCGACCCAGTGCCGCAACACGCATCGGTTCCGTGCCCAAGGCGCGGTCCCCGATCACGTCATGCGCGCCGGGCTGGCGCACATCGAGCAAAGGCAGGCAATCTACGCTGATCCCGGCTTCGGCGAGATCGAGGCCGAGCGCGTGGGCATTGGCCCGGGCGGCTTCGATGGCGCTGGCAGGTGCTATGTCATAGAGGCGGTCAAACGCCTCCCCCGCAGGATAGGGGAGCCACACCGGTGGCTTCATCCGCGCGACGCGGCCGCCCTCCTGATCGATGCAGATGAACGTGCGGTCGCGCCCATGAATGCTTCGCAAATCGTCAGTCAGCGCGCGCACCTGTTCGCGGCTTTCGATGTTGCGACCGAACAGGATGTACCCAGCAGGGTCAGAGTCGCGGAAGAACGCGCGTTCGTCGTCGGTCAAGACCGGGCCGGACAGGCCGAAGATGGCGGGTAGCATTGCCGAGGAATCGCGCAGCATTGCCAGTTTTGCAAGGGCAGTTGCGGTGATGGTGGGGGAAAAGGGGGCTTAGAATTTACCCCTGCATCAGCCCTTTGGACTGCCACCTCCCCATTTGTGCTTTGCAAAAACGGGGAGGATTGATTTCAGCTCAGCGCTTTACCTGGCACTTGAGGCCACCGGCCTGCAACTTGCGGCACAGCGCATCGGCGGCAGCGCCATCGCCCGCAACTGCTTGCAGGCGATAAACGGTGCCGATGTCGGCCTTGCCTTCGATTACGCGGTGCGAGAGGCCCTTGAGTGCTTCGTGGTTGCCCACCAGCTTTTGCCAGCCAGCTTCGGCAGTGGCGTTGGACGAGAACGCGCCAACCTGCACACCGACGCCGCCTGTTGCCGGAGCTGCGGCTGCTGCCGAGGCCGAGGCCGAGGCGCTGGGTTTTGCCGAAGGCGATGCTGCAGGCGCGGGCGAGGCTGAGCCGGCAAGGTTGGCAGCAGGCTTTTCGCCCTCGCTCACCTTGAAGCTGGAATCGCCGGTCCCTGCGAAAGTCTTGCCGCCCGGATCACTGGGCGCGACCTTGTAGGGTTCCTTGCTCGCCTCAATCAGGCTGCCATCGGCATTGTTGGCCACCGAATTGCGGTTGCTGGCATACCAGATGCCACCAATCAGTGCGGCGAGTGCAAGAAGGCCAGCGAGCGCGAAGCCGATCAACCGACCGTTGCCGCTGTCTTCCTCTTCACCATCAACGTCATCGGCGCTTTCGAGCCAAGGCAGGCGTTCTTCATCACCCAAAGCAAGGCGCGCAGCGTTCTCGGCGTCGAGCGATGTATCGCGGGCACCATCTACTGCTTCGTCCAGCTCCTCGGAAACGCTGAACGGCTTCAGCCCTTCAGGCTGCAGCACCGTCTTGTTGTCCCAGTCGTTCTGGTCATCATCGCCGTGCATGTCTTGTCCCTGCCCCAAAATCCGTGACGTCAAAGTTCTTCGGCAGCCACTACGCCAAGCAGCGCAAGGCCATTGCGGACTACTTGCCCGATTTGCGCGGCAAGGAAAAGGCGGGCTGCGGTCAAAGCGGAGTCATGTGCCACAATGAACCGCTTCTCGGGCCGGTCATTCCCCAAATTGTAGTAGGAATGGAACGCCGAGGCGAGGTCATGCAGGAAGAACGCGATGCGGTGCGGTTCGCGCGCAACGGCAGCAGCTTCGACAGTGCGCGGGAACTGTGCGGCGAGTTTGACCAGCGCCAGTTCCTCTTCACCCAGCAGGCCAAGGTTCTCTGCCGAGGGCATAAACCCTTCATCTGCGCCCTTTTTCAGGTTCCGGCAGATGCGCGCATGGGCGTACTGGACGTAGAAAACAGGGTTGTCCTTGCTGGCTTCAACCACCTTGGCAAAGTCAAAGTCCATCTGCGCATCGGGCTTACGCGTGAGCATGGTGAAGCGCACCACGTCCTTGCCGACTTCATCAACAACATCCGAAAGGGTTACGAAAGTTCCGGCCCGCTTGGACATTTTCACCGGTTGGCCATCGCGCAGTAGCTGCACCATCTGCACCAGTTTGACTTCAAAAGGCTTTGCCGTGCCACCTTCGGCGCTGGTCAGAGCAGCGACAGCCGCCTTGATCCGTTTGACCGTTCCGGCGTGATCCGCGCCCCAGATGTCCACCAGCGCATCGGCGTTTTGCGACTTCTGGAAGTGATAGGCGAGGTCAGCGCCGAAATAGGTCCACGCGCCGTTCGATTTCTTGATCGGGCGGTCCTGATCGTCACCGAATTTGGTGGACCGGAACAGCGGCAGTTCAACCGGCTCCCAATCGTCCAGCGTCTTGCCCTTGGGCGCTTCCAGCAGGCCATCATAGATCAGATCGTGGCTGCGCAAGTATTGCTCAGCCGCATCGACCTTGCCCGAGGCCTGCAGTTCGGCTTCGGACGAGAACAGATCGTGGCGAATGCCGAGCGTGGCCAGATCGGCGCGGATCATGTCCATCATCGCGGCCACGGCGCGCGTGCGGAACAGGATCAGCCAGTCGGATTCTGGCGCTTCCTTGTAGGTATCGCCAAATTCCTCGACCAGCGCCTGGCCCACGGGGACGAGGTAATCGCCCGGATAGAGGCCTTCGGGAATTTCGATGCTCTGTCCCAGTGCCTCAAGATACCGCATGTGAACCGAGCGGGCGAGCACATCGACCTGCGCACCCGCATCGTTGACATAGTATTCCTTGATGACCTTGTGCCCGGCATAGGCCAGCAGATCCGCCAGCGCATCGCCCACCACCGCGCCACGGCAATGGCCCATGTGCATCGGGCCGGTGGGGTTGGCCGAGACGTATTCGACATTCACGACCCTGCCGCCACCCATCTGCGAGCGGCCATAATCCGCAGCGCTCTGCGCGATCAGGGCGAGTTCGCCGCGCCATGCATCGTCGGTCAGGCGCAGGTTGATGAAGCCGGGCCCGGCGATTTCAGCCGAGACCACGCGGGGTTCTTTTTCCAGTTCGGCCACCAGCAAAGCGGCCAGAGCGCGCGGGTTGGTTCCGGCAGGCTTGGCCAGCACCATCGCGGCGTTGGTGGACAGATCACCATGCGAAGGATCGCGCGGGGGTTCACACGTAACCGCGCCGCGTGGCAGGCCTGCAGGCAGGGTACCGGCGGCTTCGAGCGCGGTTAGCGCAGTGTCGATTACCGATGCGAAATCGGCGTGAAGGTTGATCCGGGCGTCAGTCATGGCCGCGCGGTTAGCCCAATCTCTCCGCAAGCGAAAGGGATTGGTTTGCAGTCAGTTTTAGCTGGGGACAGCCCACCCCCGACCCCTCCCGCCTGCGGGAGGGGAGAACAACTGCTTTATTTGCGGACGTTGAACTGCAATTGCGCATCGGTCAGTTGGAAGCCAACGAGCAGTTCGAAGTTGGCGCGGGCAAGTGCGGCCTTTACGTCTGGCTGCGAGAGCGGATCGACGGCAGCGTCCTGATCCCCGGCGCGGCGCTTGCGCGTGATGCGATCGACCATATCTTCAGGCAGCGAAGCTTCGGCCTTTTCGACATAGGCGGCGGCTTGGCCCTTCGCACTGGCGCGGGCCTGTCCGTCGGCGAACTCGATCACGACTTTGCCCAGACGCTTGGCAACAACGATGTTGCCACCACGGATCACGGTGGAAAAGTAGGGCAGTTCGACGCGGCGTGCGCCGCTGGTGTTGGTGCGGCGGGCCAGCACATCGAAGCTGGCGACAGAGTAAAGCTTTTCGCCATCGGTGCACTGCGCACGCAAGTTGGTGATGACCGCTTCGACATCGATTGAGGCCGAATCGGTGCGGCCCGGTGCGGTGAAAGTGGTCACATCGCCGGTGTAATCAGGAATGCCAACACGCGGGCACGGATCGCGCAGCGCGGTGACGCCCACGGCATCATCGACCACCAGTTCGCCGCTTTTGCCGCCACATGCCGAAAGCGCCAGCGCCGCAACGAGCGGAGCGCCCAGAAGGGCAAAACGGCGGGCGGATGCGTTCATGGGCACTGTATCCTTAAGGTCGCATGTGGCGCGTGGGGCACCGGAATTTTGGCCACCTCTAATCGCCGCAGTGGCTTTCGGCAATGGCGGTGGGCTTTGGTTGCTGCTAAGTGCGGCTGCATGAACGCCAGCTTGCCAGATGTCGCCGCCGGAACGGCCCCTATTCGCCTGCTTATTGCCGCCCCGCGTGGCTTCTGCGCCGGAGTGGACCGCGCAATCGAAATCGTCGAACGCGCGATCGAGCGCTATGGCGCACCCGTCTATGTGCGGCATGAGATCGTGCATAACCGCTTTGTGGTCGACGGCCTGAAAGCCAAGGGCGCGATCTTTGTGGAAGAACTGGATCAGGTGCCCGATGGCGCGCCGGTAGTGTTTTCCGCGCATGGCGTGCCCAAAGTGGTGCCGCAGGACGCGACCGAGCGGGGGCTGGACTGGCTGGATGCCACCTGCCCACTGGTGTCAAAGGTCCACCGGCAGGCTGAACGGCAGGTAGAAGCCGGGCGGCACATCCTGTTTGTGGGGCACAAGGGGCACCCCGAAGTGATTGGCACGATGGGTCAGGTTCCAGTTGGCACGATCACCTTGGTCGAGACTGTGGCCGATGTGGCCAAGCTGGACTTTGCGGCAGACACGCCGCTGGCCTTCCTGACGCAGACCACGCTTTCGGTGGACGACACGCGCGAAATCGTGGAGGCGCTGCGGGCAAAGTTTCCGCAGATCGTCGGGCCGAAGGCAGAGGACATCTGCTATGCCACATCGAACCGGCAGGAAGCGGTGAAGGCGATTGCCGGGGAATGTGATCTGCTGCTGGTGATCGGCGCTCCCAACAGCTCCAATTCGCTGCGGCTGGTCGAAGTGGCTGAACGCATGGGCACGCGTTCACGGCTGATCCAGCGCGCGAACGAGATTGAGCCTGAATGGCTGGACGGCGTGACCACGCTGGGCGTGACGGCAGGGGCCTCTGCGCCCGAAGTGCTGGTGCGCGAAGTGGTGGCAAAGATCGGCACGTTGCGCAACGTGACCGAGGAAACCGTGACCACCGCCGAGGAAAAGATGGTGTTCAAGCTGCCGCGCCAGCTGCTCGACTGAAAGCACTGATATAATGGCGGTTTACACCCAGATCGGCGCGGAAGAGATGGCCGCGCTTGTGAATGAATTTGACGTGGGCGAGCTGGTCTCGGCCAAGGGCATTGCCGAGGGCGTGTCCAATTCCAACTGGCTGCTGGAGACGACCGGGCGCGATGGATCGGGCGCGCGCTTCATCCTGACGATGTACGAGTTCCGCATCGAGTTGGAGGATCTGCCCTATTTCCTCTCACTGCTCGATCACCTTGCGGCCAAGGGCTGCCCGGTGCCACGCACTATCCATGACCGCGAAGGCGCGCTCTATCGCAAGCGGGGCGAAAAGGCGCTGGCGCTGATCGAATTCCTGCCCGGCGTTTCTGTGAGCGAGCCGACCGTGGAGCAGGCCCGCGCCGTGGGGGCCGCGCTGGCGCAGATGCATGGCGCAGCGGCGGACTTTGCGGGCAGGCGCGCCAATGGCATGGGGTTGGCGGAATGGCAGCGTCTGTTCGATGCCTGTGGCCAGGACGGACTGGCCGTCATCGATCCAGCACTGGCCGGGCTGGTGGCTGAGCATCTGCCCAAGGTGGCGGCCGCTTGGCCCGCTGACCTGCCGCGCTCAGTGATCCATGCCGACTTGTTCCCCGACAACGTGCTGATGCGCGGGGACAGGGTGAGCGGGTTGATCGACTTCTACTTCGCCTGCAACGACCTGATGGCCTATGATGTGGCGGTAACGCATGCGGCGTGGTGTTTCGATGCCTCGGGGCAGACATTTGACGCCGATATCTCGCGCGCGTTGCTGGAAGGGTATGAGGCGGTGCGCCCGCTTTTGCCCGAAGAGCGCGCCGCACTGCCATTGCTCGCCCAGGGCGCGGCGCTGCGCTTTACTTCCAGCCGCGCCTATGATTGGCTGAACACGCCTGCCGATGCGCTGGTGATGCGCAAAGACCCGATGGCCTTTGCGCGGCGGCTTGAGTTTTACGCCGCCAATCCCGGAGTATTTGCATGAAGCACGTTCAGATCTTCACCGACGGCGCGTGCAAGGGCAATCCCGGCAAAGGCGGCTGGGGTGCGCTGCTGCGCATTGGCGAACATGAGCGGGAGATGGCAGGGTCCGAAAAGGACACGACCAACAACCGCATGGAACTGATGGCGGCAATTCAGGCGCTGCAAGCGCTCAAGCAGCCCTGTCAGGTGACGCTCCACACCGACAGCAAATATGTGCTCGACGGCATCACCAAATGGATCTTCGGCTGGCAGAAAAAGGGCTGGAAAACCGCTGACAACAAGCCGGTGAAAAACGAAGACCTGTGGCGCCTTCTGGTGGACGCGGTACGGCCGCACAAGATCGAATGGGTTTGGGTAAAAGGCCACGATGGCCACCCCGAGAATGAGCGGGTGGACAAACTGGCGAGCGACGCGGCGATTGCAGCCTGAGGGGCTGCCGACAATCCAGCCGCGCCCCGGCCGCCTCAATACGCCGCAACAAGCCTCCGGAGCATCGCCGCCACATCGGGATGCGCAGCAAAACCCAGATGCGTGCAGCGCATGGGCACGGCAAGATCCCGCTCACCCTTGCGACCGCAAGCGGAACGGGGCGAGACGATGCCGTCGCGGGCGCTCCACAGGGCGACGGTGGGCACCGGGGGCTTGACCGACATTTCTGCGCCGATGGGCGGTTCGTCCACTGAATGGCCCGCGATCAACTGATAAGCGCGCCATGCGTTGTTGGCGCGGCGGTCTCCGGAAAAGGGCGTGCCCATCGTGACGACCAGCCGCACCGCTTCAGGGTGCATGCGTGCCACTTCCCGCGCGAAGATGCCGCCAAGGCTCCAGCCGACCAGCACCAGCGGTTCGCCTTCCTTGCGCGCCATCGCCACAACACGCTCGCACAAGCGCTCAAAGCGGTCCTCGCTCGGCCCGAAGTTGAAGCCGAGGCCCCAATCGCTGACGCGGTGTCCGGCGGCTTCGAGCGCGCGGCCGAGCGGCTTCATCCGCACAGGATGCGTGCCGAAGCCGGGGAGCAGCATGACCGGGCGCGAGGGCGCGGTCGATTCATCCGTAGCGCGCGGTTGGCGCGTGGCTTGCCAATGCTCAACCGGCGTGCGCAGTTCACCAAGCAAGGCCTGCCATTTCGGCCCGTGCACACCTTGTGGACGCGGCTGCAGCGCCAGCGCACCGCGACGCGCGACTTCTTCACGCAGCAGGTTAAACCGCGCAGTCACCTGCCCGATTCCGCCTGCTCTTTCCGATGGGTTCAAGATCATTGCCATTATCTGCGCCCTATCGACCTAACCATCGATGAACGCCAGCTTTGCATGATTGTTTCAAATTCGCGTCAAGAATGCAAATCCATGACGCCCATTATGAAGTCTCGTCGCCCTTGCATTCGCCCATGTGCTTGGAGTTCATCGACATAGCCACCGACATGGTCTTGCCGTTGGGGGCGCTGCCATCCATGTTCATCGTCATGTCATAAGAGCTGTCGCTGTAGGTGCCTGCCATCTTCATCTTGGCCGCCGCGCCCGCTTGCCCCCCTTGGCTTTTGCAAGTCATCGTCGCGTCGATCTTGCCATCACCCATCGTGAAGCTGTCATAGCGGCAATCCTCACCCTGCTGGCCGAAGAACCCGCCGTCGGGCTTTTCAGCCTCTTCCTGAGTCAAGCACGAGGCAAAGGTCTGGCTCTGCCCCATCATCTGCTGCATCGCCTGCTTGGCCTCGGGCGGCATGCCTTCAACCTCAAGCTTGGCAACCTTCATCGTCAGTTCCCAGCGGCCCGGCTTCAATTTCATGCCCGCATCGGCGACCGATTTGGCCACTTCAGCCGTGCTGGCATTCTTCTTGTCGACCGTCGCATCGTCGCCACAGGCGGCCAGCAAAAGCAGCGGGATCAGGGCAATCGTGGCGCGCATGAGGCTCTCCGTCGTTCGTTCTGCGCGAGAGGCTAACAGCCCGGCGAAAAAGCGCCAGTGCTCCCCATCACCACGGTTGCGTGGACGCGGTTTGTTCCCCATATCCGGCGGCATGGCTGAACTCGTTATCCGCAGGGGACTCGAAGAGCCCGACACTTCCGGCACTTTCGTGCCCCACCGCCCCACGCGGCCCGACAAAATTGAAGGTGGAAGGCCGTTCAAGGTCGTCTCGGAGTATCAGCCAGCAGGCGACCAGCCGACGGCCATCGCCGATCTTGTGGCGGCCACGCGTGACGGCGACCAGACACAGGTGCTGCTGGGCGTCACCGGTTCGGGCAAGACCTTTACGATGGCCAAGGTGATCGAGGAACTGCAGCGGCCCGCCCTGATCCTGGCACCCAACAAGATCCTCGCCGCGCAGCTTTATGGCGAGATGAAGAGCTTCTTCCCCGAAAACGCGGTGGAGTACTTCGTCTCGTACTACGACTATTATCAGCCCGAAGCCTACGTCCCCCGGTCTGACACTTATATCGAAAAGGAAAGCTCGACCAACGAGGCGATTGACCGGATGCGCCATTCGGCCACGCGGTCCTTGCTCGAACGCGACGACGTTATCATCGTCGCCTCGGTTTCGTGCATCTATGGCATCGGCTCGGTCGAAACCTATTCGGCGATGATCTTCGATCTGAAAGCCGGGCAAACGGTGGACAGCGGCGAGATCATCCGCAAGCTCGTCGCGCTGCAATACAAGCGCAACGATACCGGTTTCGGGCGCGGCAACTTCCGCGTGCGGGGCGACAACCTCGAAATCTTCCCCTCGCACTATGACGATACCGCATGGCGTATCAGCTTCTTCGGTGACGAGGTGGAACAGATCGCGGAGTTCGACCCGCTGACCGGCAAGACCGGCGAAAAACTCACCAATGTGCGCGTCTATGCCAATTCGCACTACGTCACGCCCGGGCCGACGATGCAACAGGCGGCGCAGGCGATCCGGTTCGAACTGACCGAGCGGCTGAAGGAACTGGTCGAGGAAGGCAAGCTGCTCGAAGCGCAGCGGTTGGAACAGCGCACCAACTTCGATCTGGAAATGATCGCCGCCACCGGCAGTTGCGCGGGGATCGAGAACTACAGTCGCTTCCTCACCGGACGCCTTCCGGGCGAACCGCCGCCGACGCTGTTTGAATACCTGCCCGAGAACGCGCTGCTGTTCCTCGATGAAAGCCACCAGACGGTGCCCCAGATCAGCGCAATGGCGCGCGGGGATCACCGCCGCAAGATGACGCTGGCCGAATACGGCTTCCGCCTGCCCAGTTGCATCGACAACCGCCCGCTGCGCTTCAACGAATGGGACGCAATGCGCCCGCAGACGGTGGCGGTTTCAGCGACGCCCGCGTCATGGGAAATGGAACAGGCGGGCGGCGTGTTTGCCGAACAGGTGATCCGCCCCACCGGGCTGATCGATCCGCCGGTGGAAATCCGCCCGGTCGAAGATCAAGTGCAGGATTGCATCAACGAGTGCAAGAAGACCGCCGCCAACGGCTACCGCACGCTCGTCACCACGCTGACCAAGCGCATGGCCGAAGACCTGACCGAGTTCATGCACGAAGCGGGCCTGCGCGTGCGCTACATGCACTCGGATGTCGAAACACTGGAACGCATCGAACTGATCCGCGATCTGCGGCTGGGCGTCTATGATGTGCTCGTCGGCATCAACCTGCTGCGCGAAGGCCTCGACATTCCCGAATGCGGGCTGGTGACCATTCTGGACGCAGACAAGGAAGGCTTCCTGCGCAGCGAAACCTCGCTGATCCAGACCATCGGACGCGCCGCCCGTAACGTGGATGGCCGCGTGATCCTCTATGCCGACCGGATGACTGGCAGCATGGAACGCGCCATCGCCGAAACCGACCGCCGCCGCGCCAAGCAGGAGGAATACAACGCCCTCCACGGCATCACCCCCACCACGATCAAGCGCAACATCCACGACATCGTCGCCGACACATCAAACCGCGACGGCGTGCTGGTGGACATCGACGCCGAAGGCACCAACAACCTCGTCGGCCACAACCTGCGCGGATATATCGAGGATCTGGAAAAGAAGATGCGCGCTGCGGCGGCTGATCTGGAGTTCGAGGAGGCTGGCCGGTTGCGCGATGAAATCCGGCGTTTGGAGGCCACCGAACTTGGTCTGCCTGCGAGTGAACACAAAGCGCCGATTGTGGGGCGGAGCAACGAGGGCAAGCCGGGAACGCGCAAGACGCGCTATGGGAAGAGCCAGAAGACGAAGTGGGGGAAGTGAAATCAGGCGTTGTAAGCAGATGCTACACAACGTGACGGCGGTAACGCGACGCAGATTTTCAGGTAGTCATCGTCCGTCGAATGCTTTCATGGATTGCCACAAGTTATGAGCGACAACATTGACAATGGTCAAAATGTCTCCTATACAGGACAGGTCTTCAAGCTGTCGGAAACGCCCGACTTCTCTGATTGGCTCGGCTCCTTGCGGGACCGGCGGGCGCGAGCAAGGATCGTGGTTCGCCTTGAACGCTTGGCCGACGGGAACTTTGGTGACAGCAAGTCCGTCAAAGGCGGCGTTCACGAACTTCGCGTCGACTATGGGCCGGGCTACCGGGTGTATTTCTTCCAGCGGGGCAAAGAGCTTGTCATTCTTCTTTGCGGAGGCGACAAGCGCACGCAGGATGCCGACATTGCCCATGCAAAGCGGCTGAAGGAAGAGATCGAGCGCACCAATGGAGCTTCGCCCATTTGATCCCGCCAACTACCTTGAGACCGAGGAGGACATCCTTTTCTATCTTGAGGCGGCGATGGAAGGGAACGACCCCAAGCACATTGCCGGGGCGCTCGGCAATATTGCCCGCTCCAAAGGCATGAGCGTGATCGCACGTAAGACCGGCCTTGGTCGCCAGGCGCTTTACAAATCGCTTTCCGAAGACGGCAATCCAACGCTGGAAACACTTGTCGCAGTCCTCTCCGTCCTAGGCCTCGAATTGACTGTACAGAAGCGCGCTGCTTGATTTCGCTGTGAAGTCCACTTTCACCCCCTCTCTCCTCGCACTCACGTTAGCTGCCTGTTCGCAATCCCCCGCCACGCCCGTGCGCGAAGGCGCGCCGGATAGCGCGGTGCGTATGGTCATGCCAGCAGGTGAAGCTCTGCCGGGAGTGCGTGAGGCTTTGTCCGAACCCGTGTGGGCCGCTGCGCCCGATGCGCAATCGGCGCGGTTCGGGCATCCGGGGGAGACGCCGCTGGTTTCGGTCACGTGCCGTGAGGGTGTGCTGGTCGTCACCCGCCATGCCGCAGCGCCAGTGGGGGCGCAGGCCTTGTTTGCGCTGGTGGGAAGCGAAGGCATTTTGCGCCTGCCGGTGGATGCTACCTCGGTGCCGGGCCAGCGTGGCTATCTGTGGCAGGGCACCATTGCAGCCTCTGACGCGCGAGCGGACGTTATGCGCGGGCCGTTTACCGGCACGCTGCCCGGTGCGGGCATGATCAAGGTTTCGGCAGGCAGCGCCATCGGCGATGTGATCAGCCGGTGCCGCAGTGCCGCGCCGGTTGCGGTTCCTGTGCCGACGGACACCAACCAAACCACCGAATAATCCAAATCCGTTCGTGTCGAGCGTAGTCGAGACACCTTGGCGCTAACGTGTCTCGACTACGCTCGACGCGAACGGGATGCCGGCTCAGACCTTGCCGAACTTCGCCTCGTAGGCTGCCTTGTCACCGCCAGCGAGAAGCTTGGCCTGCTCCACCCAGTTGTCGCGCGTAGGCCGCCCTGCGAAAGTGCCGAGTTGCGCATTGATCTTGGCAATGTCTTCCTCGGTCCAAGCCGCAATCTGTGCGTAACTGGTCACGCCCAGCGAAGTCAGCAGCGCTTTCAGCTTTGGCCCGACGCCCTTGATCCGGCCCAGATCGTCGCCCGCAGGCACCACGGGCGCGGCATCTGCGATTTCCTCGGTCGCCGCCGCAGCCACCACTTCGCCAATCCCGGCCAACGTACCCGCGCCGGGTGAAGGAATGACCACAGGCGGCGGCGTGACCATCGCCGCAGCACTCGGCGCATCGATCAGCGCATTGTTCCGCGCCGCCTTTTCCGCGCCTTCCGAAAGAACGTCAGTGTATTCGCGCTTCTTGGGCGCAGGCTTGGTCCGCCCCCAAACCCACCAGACGACGAACACAACCAACAGAACGATGCCCGCCAGCAAGGCCTGGTTGGCTTCGAACATCTGCATCATCTGAAGTCCCCTTGCTTCCCTCAGGCCGCCTGCTGCTTGCGGAACAGCACGCGATCCTCCGGCCCGAACGCGCGGACCCATAACATGTAGCAATAAATACCCAGAATCATGGGAATTCCAAGGGCGAGTTCAGCCCATTCAGGCAGCCACGTAGTAGCGATGCCCACAGCCAGCGCAGGCACGATGGCCCATGCAAGGCCCCAGCGCCAGTTACTGATCGAATAGCCAAGAATGCGCGATAGCACCCGCGATTTCACTGCAGAGGACAGCCCGAGCGACACCGCCAGCGCCAGCGATGCTGCTGCCGCCACGTACATCGGTCCCCAGTCTGCGTTTCTTGCCAGCAGTATCAGCGCAATCGTCAACACCGCCTGAAACACGATCGTCGCAAGGCTGATCCAAAGGTTGCGCATACGGGCGAGGTAGACCAGCGCGGCCTCGCTCACCACCGCCTTGGACGCTACGACCTCTGCGATCAGCAGGAACGCCAGCGCCGCCGTGCCCGAAACAAATGCCGGTCCGCCAAGGCCCATCAGCCCCTCGCCCGGAATGCCCAGCGCCATCGCAATGCCGATCTGTGCAGCCCCGATCCAGAAGCCGACCTGACAGACCTGCTTGGCAATAGCCGCATAGTCCTTGTCCTTGACGCTGCGGGTGATGACCGGCCCAAGCACCGGTTCGAAACTGGTCTTCAGCTTCTGCGGCAGCGAGGCGATCTGCTGCGCAAAGTAGTAGATGCCCACTGCCGCCTCGCCCACGAAGAAGCGCAGAATGAACACGTCGAGCTTGCGCGTGCCCCATTCCACAGCGTCGGCCCCGGCCAACGGAATGTTGCGCCGCGCAATTTGCCACAGCAGCGCCGGGCGTGGCTTCCACGCGTGGGGTAGGCCATATGTACGCACCAAAACGAACAGCGCCACCCCCGTCGCCGCCCAGACCGAGGCGAGATAGGCAAGGCTGAGACCCGATTCCGGCCACACGAAGTAGAACGCGCCCGCCGCAATGGAGATCGTCCACGGCTCAACCACCGACCGCGCACGCACCGTGGTGGCCACATCAAACCGATAAGCCAGTGCTGCCAGCGCCAGATCACCAAGCGCAAGGCCGGGAATCGCCAGAACCAGCAGCGTATCGGCCATACCGTAGTTGCCGCTGGGATACATCGACTGCGGGAACAGAAAGATCAGTGCGCCCATGCCCAGCGCCAATGACATGGCCAGCAGCACGGCATCGCCCACGACATTGGCGGGATGTTCGTCATTCTCGGCCAGGCGTTGCGCCAGCCCGCGCTTTTGCCCCAGCGTTGCCAGCATTCCGGCAAACTCGACCATCACCAAAGCCGAGGCGAAGCGTCCCATCGCGGGAGCACCATAAAGGCGGCTGGCGATAAACAGGAACGGGATGCGCGCGAGCAGACGCAGCAGGAAGCCGAGGAAGTTCGTGCGCCCGCCCTTGGCCAGAGCTGCGATATCCTGCTGCGGAGGTTGTGCGGCGTCAGACAAGCGGGTTTTCCGCCCTCAGTGGACGCGAGAGCAGTCCCGCAACGACTTCATGCGCCGGGGCTGCGCCTTCCAGCAGAGCGACGACTGCTTCGACAATCGGCATCGAAATGCCGCGATTGCGTGCGATTTCGGCTAGGACCGGCGCTGTGAACGCCCCTTCGGCCACAGAGTTCTTCGCGCCCAGCACATCGGCGGCATTCGCGCCCTCGCCCAGGGCCTTGCCCAGCGAGAAGTTGCGGCTTGAAGTGGACGAACAGGTCAGCACAAGATCGCCAAGGCCCGAGAGGCCGGACAGCGTCTCTGCCCGTGCGCCCAGCGCCAGCCCAAAACGCTGCATTTCCGCAAAGCCCCGGCTGATCAGCGCAGCGCGGGCGTTCTGGCCAAGACCGAGGCCGTCCACCACGCCGCACGCGATGGCCAGCACATTCTTGACCGCGCCACCAATCTCGGCACCAGTCACGTCATCGGAGTAATAAGGCCGGAAAGTGGGCCGGGCGATAGCGGCAGACAGCCGCTGCCACTGCGCCTCGCCGTCCGCGCACGCCAGCGTCACGGCAGTCGGCAGGCCAGCGGCCACTTCATGGGCAAACGTCGGCCCGGACAGCACCGCAAGGCTCGCCCCGGGTGCGGCAGCCCGCGCCACATCGGCCATCAACCGCCCGGTGCCCGCCTCGATTCCCTTGGAGCAAAGCACCACATCGCCGCCCGAGCGCCCGATGCCGCCGAGCACATTGGCAAGGAACTGCGCAGGAGTGACCAGCAGCAGGACCGGCAGCGCGGCCATATCGGCAAGGTCGGTCGTCGCGCGGATGGGTCGTGCCAGCTTGGCCGACGGCAGGAACAGGCTGTTGGTGCGGGCTGAATTGATCTCGTCAACCAGTTCAGCCTCACGCGCCCAGAGCAGCACTTCGCGCCCATCGCTTGCCAGCATCTGCGCAAGGGCCGTGCCCCACGCGCCTGCACCGACTACCCCAACAGCAGCAGTCATCCCTTCACCCCCGCACCACGCACCGGCGCGGCATTGGCATCGAGCGGCCAGCGCGGGCGCGCCGCTACGTCGAGACCGTCAGTATATCCCAGAGCAAACCGCTCTGCGCCAGCCCAGCCGATCATCGCGGCATTGTCTGTGCACAGCTTTGGCGGCGGGGCGACCAAAGGCAACCCGTGCTGTGCTGCCAAAGCCTCCAACGCAGCGCGCAACGCGGCATTGGCAGCAACCCCGCCCGCCACGACCAGCGCGGTCATTCCCGGAGTCGCCGCGCCTAGCGCAATCCGCGTGCGGTCCACCACGCAATCAAGCGCGGCCTGCTGGAACGATGCGGCAATATCGGCATCAGCGTGGATGCCGGCATCCTTGGCCCGCATCACCGCGCTTTTCAGCCCCGCAAACGAGAAGTGCGGCTCCCCACTCCCCACCAGCGGGCGCGGTAACGGGACAGCCTTGGCATCGCCCTCACGCGCAAGCCGCTCGACCGCAGGCCCGCCGGGATAGCCTAGCCCAAGAATCTTAGCCGTTTTGTCGAATGCCTCACCCAGCGCATCGTCAATCGTCGTGGCAAGGCGGCGATATTGCCCCACGCCTGCCACTTCGAGGATTTGGCAATGCCCTCCCGAAACCAGCAGCAACAGATAGGGGTAGGCAAGCGACGGCTCGGCCAGCCTCGGCGAAAGCGCGTGGCCTTCCAGATGGTTGACCGCGATCAACGGCTTTCCTGCCGCCATCGCCAGCGCCTTTCCGGTGACCAGCCCGACCATCACCCCGCCGATCAGCCCCGGCCCCGCCGTTGCCGCAATCGCGTCCATATCATCCAGCGTCAGCCCCGCATCGGCCAGCACTGCGCCCACCATCGGACCAAGCACTTCGACATGCGCGCGCGCCGCAATTTCGGGCACCACGCCACCATAGGGGCGGTGCGCATCGTCCTGCGAGGCAATGCGCTGCGCCACGATCCGCTCTTTCAGCGTCGTGCCATTGCTGTCGATTACCGCGGCGGCGGTTTCATCGCAGCTGGATTCTATGCCAAGGATCAGGGCCATCTGGCGCTTCCCTCTAGTGATAATCCCGGTTACGGCAAGCAGAGCATGAACACACAGCCGATAGAAGCCTCGCCTGAACGCCCTCTGAAGCTGGGCACCCGCGCCTCGCCGCTTGCAATGGCGCAGGCGTATGAAACCCGCGCGCGCCTTTGCGCGGCCCACGGCTGGCCCGAAACGATGGTCGAAATCATCTCCGTCACTGCGAGTGGCGACAAGATTCTCGACCGTCCTCTGGCTGACATCGGCGGCAAAGCGCTATGGACCAAGGAACTGGACGCCTGGCTATTCGAAGGCCAGATCGACTTTGCAGTCCATTCAATGAAGGACGTGGAAACCCTGCGCCCTGAACAATTCTGCATCGCCGCCGTTCTACCCCGCGCCGACGTGCGCGACGTTCTGGTGGGTGCGGCCTCCATCCATGCCATTCCGCCCGGAGCGCGCGTCGGCACCAGCGCGCCCCGCCGTGCAGCCCAAATGCTCCACGCGCGGTCAGACCTCACCATCGTCGGCTTTCGCGGCAACGTCGCTACGCGGCTGGCGAAGTTGCAGGCCAGTGAGGCGGACGTGACCCTGCTCGCCGCTGCCGGGCTGCAACGTCTTGACCAATCCGGCGTCGGCACGCCGCTGTCAGAACACGAATGGCTCCCGGCCCCGGCGCAAGGCGCCATCGGCATCGAATGCCTTGTCGCCAACGAACGCGTGCGCGCCTATCTTTCCGCCATCGACGACAGGCCTACACATCATGCAGTCATGGCTGAACGCGCTTTGCTCAAGGCGCTGGGCGGCAATTGCCACAGCCCGATCGCCGTGCTGACCACCCACCACGAAACCTCGCTCACCTTGCGTGCTGCAATCTACAGCCCTGACGGCGCAGAACGCATCGAAGCGCACGAGACGTTTGCGCCGGGCGATATTGATGGGCCACAGCGGCTGGCGCACCGCCTTCTTGCCGATGCGCCGGAATCTGTAACTGTCCACTTCTCGGGCGAATGACCGCGCATTCAAAGCCGCTGCCGCTCATCGTGATCCGCCCGCAACCGGGCAACGATGCTACCTGCGCTGCCGCCCGTGAACGCGGGGTGGAGGCGCTGGGCTTTCCGCTGTTCACCATTGCGCCGCTCGCATGTGACGTTCCTGAGGGTTCGTTCGACGCAATTCTTGCCGGAAGCGCCAACGTCTTCCGCCACGGCGGCGATGCTTTGCAAACGCTATTGGATGTTCCGGTGATCGCCGTGGGCGAGACGACTGCAGCAAGTGCGCGTGCTGCAGGGTTCACCGTTAGCGGCATTGGCGAAGGGGGACTACAACCCGTCGTCGCCGCGCTACCGCCGGGGAACTACATTCGAATCGCCGGTGAAGACCGCGTAGACCTCAATCCGCCACCCAGTGTGCGAATCGAGACCGTGGTCGCTTATGCGGCACGCAGATCACCTCTTCCAAGTGCGCTGGCACACATTTTAAACACCGGCGCAGTTGTGCTGCTCCACTCCGGCGAAGCGGCAAGGCATTTGGCTGCTGAATGTCAGAGAATTGAAATTCAAAGGAAATCGGTTCTTATAGCGTGCCTTGCACCCCGCATTGCCACGCTTGCCGGAGAAGGGTGGGGGGCAATCGCCACCGCTCCTGCAAGAACCGATGCCATGCTGCTGGAAACTGCCATGCGAATGTGTAAGACAGTGTGACATCGGGGCGACAGGACAAGCGAAAACGGATGCAAGACTTAGGCTATAGCCCGCAAGCGGCACCGCGACGAAGCGGCCTAGGTGGGCGCACAATTGCGGCGCTGGTGGCAGGATGTTTGTTGGCAGGGGCCGCCGGGGCGGCATGGCTCGGCTGGCGCAACGGATTGATCGATGTGCAGATCGGCGATTCCGGTGTGCCACAACTCGTCACGTCTCCCATCGCACCGCCGTCGCCCAGCGCTTCGGCGGCTGAAGCTGTCGCCGTTGCCAATCGCGCGCAGGTTGATGCGCAGATCGACAGCGCAAGTGCAAAGCTGGCCGCGCTCGAACAGCGGCTGGCGGAACTGAACCAGCAGGCCATCGCCGCCTCTGGCAATGCCAGCCATGCCGAAGCGTTGCTCCTCGCCTTCGCGGCGCGCCGGGCGGTTGAACGCGGCCAGCCACTCGGCTGGATCGAAGCTCAGCTTCGCGCCCGCTTCGGGCAGACGCAAGGCGCAGCGGTGGACCGGGTCATTGCCGCTGGGGCGATGCCCGTCACGATCTCCCAACTCGGTGAAGAATTCGAACTGCTTGGCACTCAACTGGTCGGCGGGACGAAAGACGAAGGCACGTGGGATTGGTTCAGCCGCCAAGTCTCGGATCTCTTTGTAGTCCGCCACGATGATTCGCCGTCACCCGCACCCGAACTGCGGCTTGAACGCACACGCGCGTTCCTGGCTGGCGGCAAAGTGGAAGCGGCGGTTGCTGAAATCGAGAAGATGCCAGGCCGCGCCGCTGCCAATGACTGGATTGTCCACGCGCGCGATTACATGGCCGCCCAGCGCGCACTCGATCAGCTTGAGGCCGCTGCGCTTACCGGCGCACAGCCCGTATCAGCACCTGCGACAGCGCCAGCAACACTGCCGATACCGGAGGCCGCTGAAGCCCCAGCTTCCGCGCCCACCCCATCCGAACCGGAGTTCTGACCCCCAACTTCTGACCCTAGGCCGCGCGCAGCAGCTTGGGCAGGTTCCCACTCGTCCCGCGCGCCTCGTCCATGAACCAGCGTTTGAGCGGAGCGGCGCGTTGCACGCCCGCCATGCCAAGGCGGCGCACGGCTGAAGGCAGCTTGCCGGGAACGCCGAACAGCCGCGTCAGCACATCCGTTGCCGTGGCTACCATGAAGGTATCAACCGCGCGCCAGCGTTCATACCGCGCCAGAAGTTGCGCATCACCCACATCAAGCCCCAGCCGCACCCCGTCGGCCAGCACCTCAACCAGCGCCGCCACATCGCGCAGGCCCACATTCAGGCCCTGCCCGGCAATCGGGTGCATCCCGTGGGCCGCGTCACCGATCAGCGCCAGCCGGTCTTCCACGATCTTTGCGGTGTGGTGGAAGTTCAGCGGATAGGATGTGCGCGGGCTGGCCAGCGCGATTTCGCCAAAGATACCGTGCATTTTGCTCGCCACTTCGCCCAGGAACATCGCCTCAGGCATGGCCAGAACCGCAGCGGCATCCTTCTCTCCCACCGTCCAGACGAGTGCGGAGCGATGCTTGCCGTCCTCAGTATCCAGCAAGGGCAGCAGCGCGAAAGGCCCCGCCGGATAGAACACTTCCCACGCCACGTTGCCGTGCGGCTTTTCATGCGTCAGCCCGGCGATGATCGCGCGGTGACCATAGTCCCATTTGGCAGGCGTGAACCCGGCCTCATCGCGGGTGGGAGACTTGCGCCCCTCTGCCGCCACCAGAAGCCGCCCCTTCAGCACGCGCCCATCGGCCAAAGTCACCGACACGCCATGCTCACCCCGTTCGCGCGAAACGACGTGGCTATTGGGGTGAAACGTAATCGCCTCTTCACGCGCGGCCACGCCATACATCGCAATGCGCAGGTCGCGGTTGGCGTACATGCGGCCGAGCGAGCCATCCCCTTCGCCCGGCTGGAAATCGATGCGCCCCGGCTTCATCCCGTCGGTGACGGCGATGGATGCAATCGGGCAGCCCTTGGGCGCAAGATCATCAGCCATGCCGAGGTTGGTGTAGAGGTTCCAGCTTGCGGTAGAGATTGCTGACGCCCGCCCGTCAAACCCGTCCGCCGTCTGCGCAGCAGGATCGGAATTGTCGACCACGTGCGAACTGATCCCAGCCTTGGCAAGGCCGATGGCCAGCGTCATGCCGACCAGCCCGCCGCCAAGGATCACCACATCGGAATTCGAATCGCTCACCTGATCGCTCCACACGTATTGCCGGGGCCACCATCAAGGTCGAGACAGCGTCCGTCAAATGCACCTTCGGGGATCTTGAGGCCAATCCACGCCGCCAGCGAAGGGGCGATATCCACCGTTTCAATGGCGCTCGGCTGTTCGAACCCGGTCATGCCATTGCGCCAGAACAGGATCGGCACACGACGGTCATAATCCCAAGGGCTGCCATGCGTGGCGACATAGCCCGGTCCGGGCGTGGGAATGGGCACCACGCCGCGTTTCAGCATGACCACGAAATCGCCCGAATGCAGCGGATTGTAAGAAGCGCGCGCACGCTCGGCCAAAGTCCAGGTCTCGGGCGATGTGGTTGGCATGGGCGTCGCTGCGATCTGCGCGGCGGAAAGCACTACTTCCACTTGCGGATCAGCCTCAAGCAGCGCCTTGGCATCGTCCACCAGCTTGCCCTTCAAGCCGGGGGCCAGATCGCGCCGCAGCCAGTAATCGCCCGCAGCCCCATCCGAAAGGACAAGATCCTTCGCCTCCAGCCCATACTTCTTGCCCAGCGTAGCCGATAGTGCAGACGCGGAAACGGCGCTGCTCACCCGCGAGGCCTTGTCCAACGCCTGCTCATGCAAACGTTCCGGCAGGTCGAACCCGCCGTGATCCGCCGTCAGCACCACGCCATAATCGATCCCGCGTTTGTCGAGGCCGGCAAAGAAATCGCCCAGCGCCATGTCGAGCTGCGTCAACTGGATGCACATTTCCGCGCCCTCGGTGCCGGTGGAATGGCCGACATAGTCCGTGGCCGAAAGGCTGACCGACAGGACATCAGGCACCGCACCCTTGCCCAGCTTCTGCTCATCCACCAGCTTCAGGCCCAGATCCAGCGTCGCCCTGTCCAGCCGGGGCGATGTGCGGAAAGCATTGGCATCGCCCGCTTTCAGCGCAAAATGGCCGTTACCAACGGTTGCACTGCCCGCCTTGATCGCACGGTCTGCGCGGCGGCAATAGTCTGGCAGGGGGAACTCTGGCGCACCCTTGGCCAGCGCCTTCGTAATCTCGTCATTCTGCGCCACGGCGGCGGGGCCAATGTCGCGCCCGTTCAGCGTGGCAAAACCCTTGCCCTTCCACCAGTAAACCTGATCGATATTGTGCCCGCCCATCATCAGCGCACCGCGATCTTTGCCCGAAACGGCAATGTTGCGCGCGGCCGGATTGGCCTGCTTCATCCACTCGCCCAGCGTCGGGACCAGCAGATGCACGGTGGAGGCGACATAGTCCTTGGAACCTGCGCTGCGCTGCGCCACATCCTCGGCGCAATAGACTACGTTCGGCCCCACCGTGACCGACTGGTCGATCCACGAATTGGCAATGATCCCGGTGTGCGCAGGGCGGTTGCCGGTAAGGATGGTGGAATGGCCGGGGCAAGTCTCGGTCGCCGCATGGCTCTGGTAGCCCGCCGGGAACACCGCACCCTGCGTCAACCGCGCAAAACCGCCGGTAAAGCGCTGGCGATACTGCGCAAATACGTCCGAAGACAACTGGTCAATCGCAATCGCCACGATTAGCCGGGGCGCATTGGCCGGAACCTGCTGGCTCACCGGTTGCGGCGCTTCTTGCGCAGTGACGGGGATCATCGGCAGGGCAGTTGCCATCAGCACGGCAACAGACTTCGCAAGGCTTTTCACGCGCGACATACTCCTATGGGCAAGCTTACTGGACTCAAGGCAAGGCCAGCCGTAGGACGCCCAAGAGCGCTACGCATGGCCCCGCTTTCGCTCTCGTTCAAGGGGCCTTTTTGGACCTTGGCCCCCATTATGCCGATCAGCGAAACGGCCCGGATCAACACTTTGCGCATCATAGCGATGTTTGTGACGGCCTTGTTGCTCCTGAACTTCGCCCCGGCACGCGCCGCCCCCAATCACGTGCAGACCTCGCTTTTGGCAGAAGGCCCGGTGGAGCCGGGCGGCACGGTGACACTCGCGCTGTTGATGCAGCCCGAAAAGGGCTGGCACGGCTATTGGTCCAACCCCGGCGATGCGGGCTACGGCCTCACGCTCGACTGGACTTTGCCGCAAGGGGCCACAACCGGCGCAATGCAGTTTCCAGTGCCGCAGACTTTGGTCATCCAGGGGCTGATGAACCACGTCTATGAACATGATTACGCCGTCTTGGTGCCGTTCAGAGTGCCGGTAGGTGCTGTTCAGGGCACCACCTTGCCGATCAGCGTCAAAGCCCAGTGGCTGGCCTGCACCGACGCCATCTGCGTGCCCGAACGCGCTGAATTGCAGGGCACCGTCACCATCGGCAGCGGCGCAAAAGACGCCCGCTTTGAAGGCTGGCGCGCAGCCCTGCCTGCCCCGCTTGATCGTGCTGGCAGCTTTGCGCTGACGGACAAGGCCCTGCGCATTGCCCTGCCCTTCCCGGCCTCGGCCCCGCTCGATACACCGCACCTGTTCCTCTCGACCGAGGGACTGGCGAACTACGGCGCGCCGCAGCGCTTCTTCCGTGATGGCGATACGCTGATCGTGGAAGTGCCGCTCGCCGCTTCCCCCACACCTGCGCAAAAGGTCGAAGGCGTGCTGGCGATGGGCAAGGACGCAGGCGGCATCGCGTTCACCGCCGCGCCGGGAGCCGTCTCCACCAGCGGCAAAGAAGTTGGCGGTACGGCCACCTTCTCTGTCGCCACGCTCGGCCTTGCACTACTCGGTGCGTTCCTCGGCGGGCTGATCCTCAACATCATGCCTTGCGTTTTCCCGATCCTCAGCCTCAAGGCTCTGGCTCTCGCCCGTGGCAATTCGCACAACGCGCGGTCTGAAGGCCTCGCCTACACCGGCGGGGTCGTCCTTGCATGCCTGCTGCTCGGCGGCGTGATGCTGGCCTTGCGCGCGGGCGGGGAACAGGTTGGCTGGGCGTTCCAGTTGCAGGAACCCGGCGTCGTGGCCGTCCTGTTGCTGCTGGCCGTGGCGATCACTGCCAACCTGCTGGGCGTCTATGAACTCCCCGGCCTGTCGGTCGAGCGCGGCGCAGGCAATTCCGGCGCGTTCGGCACCGGCCTGCTTGCCGCTTTCGTCGCCACGCCCTGCACCGGTCCGTTCATGGCCGCAGCGATGGGTGCGGCGCTGGTCCTGCCGATCTGGGCTGCGCTGGGCGTGTTCGCGGCGCTCGGCCTTGGCCTTGCCCTGCCGTTCCTGCTGCTGGGCTTCATCCCGGCGCTGCGCCGCCTGCTGCCCAAGCCCGACGCGTGGATGGAGCGCTTCCGCCGCTGGATGGCGCTGCCGATGGGCCTGACGGCGTTGGCGCTAGGCTGGCTGGCATGGCGCGTAGGTGGGGCAGAGTTCGTCGCCGCTGTGGTAGCGCTTGCCTCGGCATTGGTCGTTTTGTTGGCCTTCACCGGCAAGGGCCAGCGCCGGGGCCGCGCAGTGATGGCGTGGACCTTACCTGCTACGCTCCTGCTCGGTGCCGCCGCCTTCGCCGCCACCCCGCGCCTTGCCACGGCCCCTGCTGCCGAGAGCGGCGGCCTGCTCGCGGCCAAGCCCTTCTCCGAGGCGGCCCTTGCGGAAGCACGCAAGGCTGGAAAGCCCGTCTTCGCCTATTTCACCGCAGACTGGTGCCTGTCCTGCAAGGTCAACGAAGGCACGTCGATCGAGCGCGACAGCACCAAGGCCGCGTTTGAAAAGGCAGGCGTTGTCGTGCTGGTCGGCGACTGGACACGCCGCGATCCGGCGATCACGAAATTCCTGACCGCACAGGGTGTTGCGGGCGTGCCACTCTATTTGTGGTATCCGGCGAACGGAGTAGAACCACGCCAGTTGCCGCAAGTGCTGACGCCGGACCTGCTGGCGGAACTGCCCAGCAATTAGCTCTTCACTATAGCTCAGTGCGCCCCCGCGAAGGCGGGGGCCTCGTGCAGCTTATGATGGGTCAGCGTAGACGGCCTGAGGTCCCCGCCTACGCGGGGACGCAATGTTGCGCTTGGGGCGCGTTACAATGACTGCCCGTCATCTACAGAAATGAACGCCCCCGTAACCTGCCGTGATGCGTCTGATGCAAAGAACAGCATCATGTCATCCAGCGCCGAAATCTCGGCCAACCGCTTCCTCGGCCACGCCGCAATCTGCGCCTTTCCGCCATCGGTATCGAACCATTCGCCGTCAATCTCCGTCCGAATATAGCCGGGCTGGATCACGTTGACGTTGATCCCCAGCCGCGCCCATTCGCGCGCAAACTGCCGCCCCAGATGCTGCACCGCCAGCTTGGTTGCGGCATAAGCCGAATCGCCGCTCCCGGTCGTCTGTGCGGTGATCGACCCGGTCAGGATCACGCGGCCCTTCTCCGATTGTTTCGATCCCGCCGCGATCATCCGGCGCGCCCCTTCGCGCGCCGTCAGGTAGACACCGTTAAAGTTCGTATCGACCAAGCGGCGCACCGTATCTGCGGGCAAATCGACCGACCTCCCCGCCTCGACGATCCCCGCATTGGCCACCACCACATCGGGCACGCCCAGCGCCGCTTCTGCCGCATCGAAGGCTGCGATGATCGAAGCCTCGTCCGTCACGTCCAGCGCCACCGCCAGCGCCCTGCCACCGCCTGCCTTGATCTTGTCCGCCAGCGCCGTCACCCGCTCCACGCGCCGCGCGCCAATAGCGACCGCCGCCCCCGCCGCCGCATAGAGCCGCGCGAAATGCGCGCCCAGCCCGGACGACGCACCGGTGATCAACGCAACACGTCCCTCAAGCGAATAGCGTGGGCAGTCCATGAAGCTCTCCTTTGCAGGTGAGTGGATTTAACCGAATGCTTAAAGCGCGCAAGCTCTGACTTGCGGCAGGAAACCGGCTATTTCAGCCCGGCTTCAACCCGGCCCGGCTTTGCCGCAAAGCCCTGCATCCCCAGCCACCATTGCAGCGCAATCACGCCACCTTTGGCCGGTTGCAGGAAAGCGCCGAGCAGCGAGACAGCCATGACCGCCACAATCAGCATCATCGCCCACGCCGGAATGGCAGGGCTAAGCCCCAGTTCGATGATCACAGGTGCCATGATGTGCCCGGTCAGAAGGATCGCAATGTAAGGCGGAAAATCGTCCGCCGCATGCAGCGTCCAGTTCTGCCCGCACAGGCGGCAGCGTTCTACCGGCTTCAGGAATGCCGCAAACAGATGTGTGCCGCCACAGCGCGGGCACTTGCCCTTCACCCCCCGCCACAGCGCCGCGCCAAGCCCTTGCGGAAGGCTGGCACGGTCAAGCGGCAGGGCGGCGTTTGGCACGCTACTTCGCGAACGGGTTCTTGGGGCTGCGCAACGTCATGCGGATTGGCACGGCGTCAAAGCCCAGTTCGCGGCGGATGCTGTTGATCAGATAACGCCGATAGCTTTCCGGCAATTGATCGAGCCGCGTGCCAAACAGGATGAAGCCCGGCGGGCGCGTTTTCGCCTGCGTGATATAGCGCAGTTTGATGCGGCGGCCACCCGGCGCAGGCGGCGGATTGGCGGCCAGCGCATCATCGAACCAGCGGTTGAGCGCGGCGGTGGCCACGCGTTTGGACCATGCGGCACGGATTTCGAACGCGGCGGAGAGCATCTCGTCCAGCCCCTTGCCGGTGCGGCCTGAAATCGCCAGCAACGGCACACCGCGCACTTGCGCAAGGCCATCTTCCAGCGCGGCACGGATGCCTTGGAACAGGCCCGAGGGATCTTCGGCGATGTCCCACTTGTTAATCGCGATCATCAACGCGCGACCTTCCTCGAGCACCATCGAGGCGATCTTGAGATCCTGATGCTCCAGCCCGCGCGTGGCATCGAGCATCAGCACGACGACTTCGGCAAAATCGATGGCATGGCGCGCATCGGCAACCGACATCCGTTCAAGCTTGTCGACCACGTTGGCCTTCTTGCGCATGCCGGCGGTGTCGATCAGGCGCACCGGGCGATAGCCTTCACGCTTGGGATCGAACCACTGCCAGTCAATCGCAATTGAATCGCGCGTAATGCCCGCTTCTGGCCCCGTCAGAAGGCGATCTTCGCCCAGCAACCGGTTGATCAGCGTAGACTTGCCCGCGTTCGGGCGGCCAACGATGGCGAGTTTCAGGACGGATTCGGGATCGAATTCTTCCTCATCGTCCACCGAAGGAATGTCATCCTCGTCCGCCTCGGCTTGCTTGGCCTCGATATGCGGGCGCAACGCTTCGAACAGATCGGCAAGGCCCTGACCATGTTCAGCGGAGAACGCGACCGGCTCGCCGAAGCCCAGCGAAAACGCCTCGAAAATGCCTGGATCGCCCTGACGCCCTTCGGCCTTGTTGGCCATCAGCACGATGGGCACACGGTTCTGGCGCAGATACCGGGCGATTTCCTCGTCCAGCGGGGTCACGCCTGCACGTGCGTCGATAACAAATAGCGCCACATCGGCGCCAATTAGCGACGCCTCGGTCTGCTTGCGCATCCGTCCGGGCAGCGTCGAGGGGTCTTCGTCTTCCCAACCTGCGGTATCGACGATGGTGAAATCAAGGCCCAGCAGCGTGGCATCGCCAAAGCGGCGGTCACGCGTGACCCCGGGCTGATCGTCCACCAGTGCGAGCTTTTTGCCCACGAGGCGGTTGAAAATGGTGGACTTCCCGACATTCGGGCGTCCGATAATGATAACTTGAGGGCGCATAGGCCTCCCGTGGCTGTTCCCGCGCGTGAACGCAAGGGCGCGTTTAAGTCAGTGTGTTTGATTAGGGCTGCATTAACCAAGGGTAGAAGGTGCGCCCTAACCTTGGCACGCGATAGTGCAGAGCATGAGGGAAAAGATTTGCCGCATCGCCGCCTTGCTGGCGTTCACCCTGCCCGGCACGGGTGGAAACGCCGCTGAAATCAAGGATTCCGCGCGCTTTGACGGCGCGTCTGCGCCGGATCGCGAATCACTCACTTACCTGCAGTGCGTTCCTTATGCGCGCCAGATAAGCGGCATCCAGATCTATGGCGACGCGTTAACCTGGTGGGATCAGGCCGAGGGCCGCTATGCCAAAGGCCGCAAGCCGAAACCGGGTGCGGTGATGAGCTTTGCGCCATCTGGCCGCATGGAACTGGGCCATGTGGCAGCGGTCAGCAGGGCGATCGATTCGCGCACGGTGCTGCTGCGCCACGCAAACTGGTCTCCCATCGACGGACGGCGCGGGCAGATCGAAGACAATGTGCGCGCGGTGGACGTTTCAGAACAGAACGACTGGTCGCAAGTGCGCGTGTGGTTTGCTCCCATCGGCAATCTGGGCACGACAGCGTGGCCGGTCAATGGCTTCATCTATCCGGAAAAGCCGGGCAAGCAGAAGGGCTTCACACTGCTGGCGGCCAAGCCTGTGACCAAGGCGGCAGACGCCCCCAAAGCCCTGGTCGGCGCGGATTTCCTGAAGGGCATACGGCCCGAGGTGGACGCGCGGGCGGCACCGGCGCGGCGGCAATTGACCATGAGTTACGGCGCACCGAAAGCCACTTCGCAAAAGCCGGTGGCCAGCGGCTCATCACGTTCTGGCGCGGCGCTTTCAAATGACCCGATAGGCCGCATCATCGCTGCGAAAACGCGCTGACCGGCCAATCGCAAACATCACCAGAACCTGTTCCCCCGCGCAGGCGGGGGCCTCAGGCCTGTTACAGAACCGTCACGTAAACCGCCTGAGACCCCCGCCTTCGCGGGGGAGCAGGTGCGTTTTACCGGTGATGCAACATCACAGCGACTTGATGATCGCCGAGAAATCCAGCCCTGCGTTGCCTGCATCGGCGAAGGCTGCATAAAGCTCCTCAGCCCGCGCTCCCATCGGCACTTGCGCGCCTGCATCCTGCGCCGCCGCCATCGCCAGCTTCAGATCCTTGAGCATCAGCGCAGTGGCAAAGCCGCCCTGATAGCCGTTGTCCGCCGGGCTTTGCGGGCCAACGCCGGGCACCGGGCAATACGAAGTCATCGACCAGCACTGGCCCGAGGCCTTGGAGGAGATGTCGTAGAACGTCTGCAGGTCCAGCCCCAGCTTTTCAGCCATCGCAAACGTCTCGCACGTGGCGACCATCGATGCGCCGAGCAGCATGTTGTTGCAGATCTTGGCAGCTTGCCCTGTCCCGCTCGCGCCTGCATGGATCACAGCCTTACCCATCGCGGCAAGGATCGGTTCCGCCCGCGCGAAAGCATCGCCTGCGCCGCCGACCATGAAGGTCAGCGTGCCACCATTGGCCGCCGCGATTCCGCCCGAAACTGGCGCATCGACCATCGCATAGCCCGCTGCATCAGCGGCCGTGGCGACTTCGCGCGCGGTGGCGACATCGATGGTCGAGCAATCGAGCAGCAGCGCCGTCGTTGGTGCGTGGCCGATAACGTCAGCTGTATAGACTGACTTCATGATAGCGCCGTTGGGCAGCATCGAGACGACGGCGTCTGCGCCTTGCACCGCTTCTTTCACCGAAGTGTAAGTCGTGCAACCGTTCTCCTGCGCGCGCGCCAGCGCTGCTTCGGCAAGGTCGAAGGCGTGGACGTCATGCCCCGCTTTCACAAGGTTTGCGGCCATGCCGCCGCCCATATTGCCAAGGCCGATGAATGCGATTTTCATTGTAAATCTCCCCTCCCGCCTGCGGGAGGGGCCGGAGGAGGGCCTGTTCCGCTGGGTGGTTGCGCGTTGCCGAGGGCGAACATGCCCTCCCCTAACCCCTCCCGCCAGCGGGAGGGGGACTTTATGAGCTTACCGCCCCTTCCACACACCCGGGCGCTTTTCGACGAACGCCTTCATGCCCTCGGCCTTGTCCTCGGTGGCGGTGAGCACCTGGAACAGGCGGCGTTCGAACAGCAGACCCTGATCCAGCGTGGTTTCAAACGCGGCGTTGACCATTTCCTTGTTGGCCATTGCAGCCATAGGCGGCATTCCGGCAATCGCCTCGGCAGCTTTCAGCGCCTCGGCAAGCAGGTCCGCCAGCGGCACCACGCGGCTGACAAGGCCTGAACGCTCGGCTTCTGCGGCATCCATCATGCGCCCGCTCAGGCACATGTCCATCGCCTTGGCCTTGCCCACAGCGCGGGTCAGTCGCTGCGATCCGCCCATGCCGGGCGCCACGCCCAGCTTGATTTCAGGCTGGCCAAACTTGGCCGTGTCCGATGCGATGATGAAATCCGCCATCATCGCCAGTTCGCACCCGCCGCCCAGCGCAAAGCCATTGACGGCTGCGATCCACGGCTTGCGCGTGGTCTTGACCAAGTGGCTGGTCCACTTGGCAAAGAAGTCTTCGTTGTAGAAATCGGCGGCAGGCTTGTCCGACATTTCCTTGATGTCTGCGCCAGCGGCAAAGGCCTTCTCGCCCGATCCGGTCAGCACCGCGCAACGCTGCGCAGGGTCTGCCTCGAACGCAGCGAAGGCAGCGATCAGGTCGGTCAGAACCTGCGAGTTCAACGCGTTCAGCGCCTGCGGGCGATTCAGCGTGATAAGAGTGACGGCACCCTTGTTTTCAACCAGGATGGTTTCGTAAGTCATAGCGGTTTCCATTCGTCGGCAGCGCCAAGCGGCGCAAATATCTGGTCCAGCAACGCGTCGGTTACACCCTCAGGTGTTGAAGGCGACCATTGGGGCGCGCCGTCCTTGTCGACAATTACGGCGCGGACACCCTCGGCAAAGTCCGGAAGCGTCAGCACGCGCGCGCTCACGCGATATTCCATCGCCATGTTCGCGGCAAAATCTGGCAGCGTCAGGCTGATGGCCAGTTGGCGCAGCGCAACCTTGCAAGTCTGCGGGCTTTTGGTCGCCAGCGTCGCCAACGTGGCTTTGGCAAAGTCCGAACCTTCGGCCTCAAGCGCGGCCAGAACGTCCTCATACCGGTTCGAAGCGAACAGCCGCTCGATGTCAGCGGCGTGGGCGGCGATCTTCGCCTCGGGCGGAACGGCGGACAGTTCGCGCAGGATCGCTGGAATGCTCTCAGGATCGGCCGAAATCCGTGCCTTTGCCTCAGCCAGATTGCCTGACGGCAGGTAATGCGTGGCCAACCCCGCCCACACGCATTCCGCGCCATCAAGCCGCGCGCCTGTGAGCGCCAGATACTGCCCCAGCCGCCCGCGCAGGCGCGAAAGGAACCAGCCGCCGCCGACATCGGGGAACAGGCCGATGCCGGTCTCGGGCATGGCCAGTTTGGTGTTTTCCGTTGCGACACGGTAGGTTGCAGGCCCTGAGATGCCCACGCCGCCACCCATCGTGATGCCGTCCATGAACGCCACCACCGGCTTGCCATACGTCATCAGCAAGTGGTTGAGCTGGTATTCGTCATGAAAGAACTTGCGGCCCGAAACGCCACCATCGTTCAGTGCCGAATTGCGGAGGAAGGCTATATCGCCGCCCGCACAGAAGCCCCTGGAAAGTTTTGGATCGCCGTCCGGCGCGGCGGCATGATCGATCAGGACCACACCCACCGCAGGATCATTGCGCCATTCCACCAGCGCTGCGGTCATCGCGTGAACCATGTCCAGCGTCAGGGCGTGTAAAGCCTTGGGTCGGTTCAAGGAAATGACGCCTGCGTGCGCCTTGGTGCACTTCAGGACGTCTTCGGTGCTTTTCAGGATGCTCACTTCAGCAAGTCCCTTCCGACGATCATGCGCATCACTTCGTTGGTGCCTTCAAGGATGCGGTGGACGCGCAGATCGCGCCAGAACCGCTCGATCGGATAGTCGCGCAAGTAGCCATAGCCGCCGAACATCTGCAGCGCCCGGTCGACAATGGACGAGCCATTGTCGGTCGCCAGCTTCTTGGCCATCGCCGAAAACCGGGTCTTGTCAGGCGCGCCGGACGTTACCTTGGCTGCGGCGAGATAGAGCAGCGCGCGCGACGCTTCCAGATCGGTCGCCATGTCGGCCAGTTCGAACTGCGTGTTCTGGAACTCCGCAATAGCCTTGCCGAACTGGCGGCGGTCCTTGACGTATTGCACCGCCTCATCAAGGCAACGCTGCGCCCCGCCAAGCGAGCAGGCCCCGATGTTCAGCCGCCCGCCATCCAGCCCCGCCATCGCAAACTTGAAGCCATCGCCTTCTGCGCCAACACGGTTGGCCACCGGCACCAAGGCGTTGTCGAAGACGACTTGCGCGGTGGGCGATGCGTTCCAGCCCAGCTTGCGCTCCGGCGCGCCAAAGCTGACGCCCGGCGTGTCCTTATCAATCACAAGGCACGAAATGCCGCGCGCGCCATCATCCCCGGTGCGAACCATCGTCACATAAACATCGTTCACACCGCCGCCCGAGATGAACTGTTTTGTCCCGTTGACGACATAATGGTCGCCGTCCAGCCGGGCCGTGGTCTTGAGCGCCGCCGCGTCGGAACCCGAACCCGGCTCGGTCAGGCAATAGCTGGCCATCAGGTCCATGCTGACCAGACTGGGCAGATAACGCGCCTTGACCTCGTCGCCGCCGAACTTGTCGATCATCCACGCGGCCATATTGTGGATCGAGATGAATGCGCTGGTGGCCGGGCAGCCATAGGCCATCGCCTCCATGATCAGCGCCGCTTCCAGACGGCCAAGTCCGATACCGCCCGATTCCTCACTGACATAGATCGCCGCAAAGCCAAGCTCCGCCGCCGCCTTGATCGTCTCACGCGGGAAAATGTGATCCTCGTCCCATTGCGCGGCAAAGGGTGTGATCGCGTCCGCGGTAAAGCGGCGCGCCATGTCCTGAATGGCAATCTGGTCTTCGGTCAGCGCGAACTGGTCGGTCATGTCTCTCTTCCCGTCACACGGATTTAACCGCGCCCTTAATCTGCTTGGGCGGCGGATATGGTCCGCCACCCATGCTGTCCAGACCTATCCGCAGGAAATGCGGACGATCGTGTAGTCGTCGTCATAGCTCACCGTCAGCCGGTCGGCCCGGTAGTCCATCGTTACGGCCGAACGCGGTGGCACCCAGCGCAAGGTCTTTGCGCCGCTCAGCCGCAGCAATTCGGCCCCGCTGCCAGCGCTGGCCTTGTGGCCAAGATGCGATTGCACCGTATCGGCATTGCAAACGCCTTCAGGTGTCGCGGGCAAATCCTGCGGAGGTGCCGGCGTGGTGCAACCGGCAAGTGCCAGAGCGGCGGCAGCGGCAGTCAGTAGAATTTGCTTCATCGCGATTGCCTCCCTCACTTGCACTGGCTGTAGCGGCGTGGGCCTTGTGGAGCATCTTCACCGAACTCGGTCAGCACCAGCACCTTGCCGCCATCGACCAGTTCGTAACGCGCGTCCCGCTTCCATTCCATGCCTTCACCCTCATAATCGAAGGTTGCCCGCACGATGTTTTCGGTCCGTTGCGCCACCACACCGATTTCACCGATGGATTCATAGAACTTCACGCTGTCCGGGCCGACCGTCATCAGCCCCTTGTTATCGGCACGCCCCGGATCGCAGTCTGCCGCATTCATGCCCCAGCGCCCACGCATGGACATCGGGAACGATGCGTCTTCCATCGCCACTGCCGAAGCGCTGGCCCCCGGCGCAACCGGCGGCGCAAACGCTTCGGATTCGCTGACAATGGGCGCCATGCTGGGCGTGGAAGAAGCATCCGGCTCCGGCGAGGGGTCCGAACAGGCGGCCAGTGCCAAAGGCGCGGCAAGAAGGGGAAGGATAAAGCGCTTCATCGGGAAACTCCGGTGCTTGATGCAGATGGAATAACCAACGCGCACCGGAGCATTCCTTTCCTGAGCCGCTTTTTCTCAGCCCCGATCCTTAACCCATCGTCGGGATGACGAACGCGTTGGCGAGATCACCCACGCCGCCATCGGGCCAGCGCTGCGTGATTGTCTTGACCTTGGTCCAGAACTTCACGCCTTCCATGCCGTGCTGGTTGGTATCGCCAAAGGCCGACCGCTTCCAGCCGCCGAAGCTGTGATAAGCCACCGGCACCGGGATCGGCACGTTGATGCCGACCATGCCGACGTTCACGCGCGCCGCAAATTCACGCGCGGCATGGCCATTGCGGGTGAAGATCGCCACGCCATTGCCGTACTGGTGCTTGCTCGGCAGTTCGAGCGCCTGTTCGAAATTCTCGGCGCGCACGATCTGCAGCACGGGGCCAAAGATCTCGTTGTGGTAGCTGTCCATGTCGGTCGTTACATGGTCGATCAGCGTGGGGCCGACGAAGAAGCCATTTTCATGCCCCTGCAGCGTGAAGCCGCGCCCGTCGACAACCAGTTCGCCGCCTTCATCAACGCACTTGGCGATCCAGCCTTCGACCTTGTCCTTGTGCGCCTGCGTGACGACCGGGCCGTAGTGCGCTTCGGGATCGGTCGAAATGCCAACCTTGAGCGCGTGGATCGCCGGGATCAGCTTTGCGCGCAGGCGCTCTGCCGTGTCATGCCCAACAGGCACAACAACCGGCAGCGCCATGCAGCGTTCGCCCGCCGAACCGAAAGCCGCACCGCACAGGTCATTCACCACCTGATCAAGGTCAGCGTCGGGCATGACAATACCGTGGTTCTTGGCCCCACCCATCGCCTGCACGCGCTTTCCGGCAGCAACGCCGCGATTGTAGACGTAATGCGCGATGTCCGAAGAACCGACGAAGCTGATCGCACCGATGGCCGGGTGATCAAGGATCGCATCGACCATTTCCTTGTCGCCGTGGACGACCTGGCAGATGCCTTCGGGCAGGCCCGCTTCGATGAACAGTTCAGCCAAGCGCACCGGCACCGAGGGATCACGCTCGGAAGGCTTGATGATGAAGGCGTTGCCGGTGGCAATCGCAATGGCGCTCATCCACAACGGGATCATGCCGGGGAAGTTGAATGGCGTAATGCCTGCACCAATGCCGATCGGCTGGCGCATCGAATACACGTCGATACCCGGGCCTGCGCCCTGCGTATATTCGCCCTTCATGATATGCGGCAGGCCGCAGGCAAACTCAACAACTTCAAGACCGCGCTGAATGTCGCCCTTGGAATCGGCAATCACTTTGCCGTGTTCGGACGACAGCATGTGCGCCAGCGCATCCATGTTCGCCTCGACCAGTTCCTTGAAACGGAACATCACGCGTGCGCGGCGCTGCGGGTTCGTCATTGCCCAAGCGGGCTGCGCCTTCAACGCGGCCTGCACCGCACGCTCAAGCGTTTCTGCTGTGCCAAGCGCGACTTGCGCCTGAACGCCGCCATTGTTGGGATCGAAGATGTCCCCCTTGCGCGCGGGCGCATCGCCAGAGCCGCCAACGATGAAATGGTCTATGAGACGCATGGATTTTCCTCTTTCCCGAAACTTTCTGGCGCTTTGATGCGCCCGCCAAAGATTGCAGGCAAGAGGTGAATATGCGAAGTTAACCTGCAATAATGCAGGTGACCTTATGCAGCCGAACGACTGGAACGACTTTCAGACCTTCATAGCGGTGGCCCGCGCCGGGCAACTTGCCCGCGCGGCGGCGGCGATGGGGGTTGATGCCACCACAATCGGGCGCCGCCTGCGCCGCCTTGAGACACGCACCGGGGCAACGCTGTTCGAACAGACGCGCGAAGGGCAAGTGCTCACCGAGGCGGGCGAGGCGATGCTGGCCGAGGTAGAGGCGATGGATCAGGCCGCCAGCCGCATTGCCGAACATGCAGCTGCCGGTGGCGGCATTGCGGGCACTTTGCGGATCAGCCTGTCCGAAGGTTTCGGTAGTTGGATCGTGGCCCCTGCCCTGCGCGATTTCATCGAGGCCAACCCTAGGCTGGTGGTCGATCTGGTCGCGTCATCGGGCTTCCTCAGTCCGTCCAAGCGCGAGGCCGATCTTGCTGTCACGCTTTCGCGCCCGCGCGCCGGGCCAGTGATCGCAGGCAAACTTTCGGACTACACGTTGCGGCTCTACGCCACGCGCGGATACCTCTCGCAGAAGGGCCTGCCCGAACGATCTGCCGAACTGGCGCATGGACACCGCCTCGTCGGTTATATCCCCGATCTGCTCTATGCGCCAGAACTGCGCTATCTGGCGGAAATCGAGCCGGACCTTGCTGCCAATGTCCGCTCATCGTCCATCAACGCACAGCACCGCATGATCGCGGCGGGCGCAGGGATCGGCGTGCTGCCGTGCTTCATCGGCGATGCCGACAAATGGCTTGTCCCGGTGCTGCCGGACCAGCGCGTGACCCGCTCGTTCTGGCTGGTGATGCACAAGGACACGCACAATCTGGCCAGAGTGCGCGCGTTCAAGGACTGGCTGACGGCGTTGGTGTCACGGGAGCGGGGGCGACTGTTGCCGCGCTAAGCCTCTCCAACCCCTTGCGCCCCCGCGAAGGCGGGGGCCTCAGGCGTTTTAGGCAACCGTCCAATATCAACCCTGAGGCCCCCGCCTTCGCGGGGGCGCAGAGGGTGCTTTGAAGGTCAGGCCTTCGCCACCGGCGCGCCTTCACCCAGATCTTCGTACCACGCCTCAACCACGCCGTTCAGCTTGATCGTCAGCGGATTGCCCTTGCGGTCCATGCTCTTGCCCGCCTGCACGCGCACCCAGCCTTCGGAAATGCAATATTCCTCGACATTGTTGCGCACCACATCCTTGAAGCGGATGCCGATGCCACGGCGCAATTTGGCCTCATCGAAATGCGGGCTGCGCGGATTGATGGCAAGCCGGTCTGGCGGCACGTCAGGGCCGGAGGTCACGGATGCACCTTCTGGCGCGGATTCGGGCTGAATGGTTTCGTCGGTCATGGCCTGCGCAAATATCTTGATCGCCCCACTTGTCAATCAAACCAACTCGTCGTAATGGCCCGCCCCTGTCACAAGGTCGGGTATTCGACCAGTGCTGACGGGCGCGTAGCTCAGTGGTAGAGCACACCCTTCACACGGGTGGGGTCGCAGGTTCAATCCCTGCCGCGCCCACCATCTTTTCAATGATCTGGAAGAGATGGTAGCCTGCATCGTCAGGCTTGTGGCATGCAAACTATCTTGGTTCTCAACCACACGTTGCGGCTTCATTTTGGCGCAGATCAATGAATTGCTAATATAACCAGGCATGGTGGACCATCATCAGATGGAGGATCCCATGTTCAAGTTGAATGTCGGCGGTATTGACCGCGTACTTCGCATCGTTCTCGGCCTCGCGCTCATCGCCATAGTCTTTGTCGGCCCGCAAACGCCGTGGGGCTGGATCGGCGTGGTGCCGCTGTTGACCGGCCTGATGCGCACTTGCCCGCTCTACACCCTGATCGGCGTCAACACCTGCCCAAGACGCTAAGGCCCACTTGCCAGCCCCGGATCGAGGCGGCATAGCCGCGCCCATGCATGATATCCGCCTGATCCGCGAAAACGCCGAAGCTTTCGATGCCGCCCTCGCCCGCCGAGGCGTGGACGCCGTGGCTGCCTCGATCCTCGAAATGGACACACGCCGCCGCGACATCGCAACGCGTATGCAGGAGGTGCAGGCGCGCCGCAACGAAGCTTCGAAGGCCATCGGCGCGGCTATGGGCAAGGGTGACAAGGACACCGCCGAAGCGCTCAAGGCCGAAGTTGCCGCGCTGAAGACCGAGCTGCCCGCGCTGGAGGAAGACGAGCGCACGCAGACCGCACTGCAGAACGCTGCGCTGTCTGCCATCCCCAACCTCCCCGCCGATGGCGTGCCTGAAGGTGAGGATGAAGCTGGCAACCTCGAAGTCAGCCGCTGGGGCACACCGCGGGACTTTGCGTTCACGCCCAAAGAGCACGCCGACATCGGCCCCGTGCTTGGCCTCGATTTTGAGACCGGCGCACTGATCGCTGGCGCGCGCTTCACTTTCCTGAAAGGTGGGATGGCCCGCCTGCACCGTGCGCTGGCGCAGTTCATGCTGGATCGGCAGACGGGTGAGAACGGCTATCTCGAATGCATCCCGCCACTGCTGGTCAAGGACGAGGCCGTGTTCGGCACGGGCCAGTTGCCCAAGTTTTCCGAAGACCTGTTCCGCACGACGGACCGCCGCTGGTTGATCCCCACCGCCGAAGTCAGCCTGACCAACGCCGTGCAGGGACAGATCCTGAACGATGCGCAGCTGCCTCTGCGGATGACCGCGCTGACCCCGTGTTTCCGGTCTGAAGCAGGCGCCGCCGGGCGCGACACGCGTGGGTTCATCCGCCAGCACCAGTTTGAAAAGGTTGAACTCGTCTCGATCACGCGGCCAGAGGATTCCGAAGCCGAGCATGAGCGCATGACCGGGTGTGCCGAAGGTGTGCTTCAGGCGCTGGGCCTGCCCTATCGCAAGATGCTGCTTTGCACCGGCGACATGGGCTTTACCGCGCGCAAGACCTATGATCTTGAAGTCTGGCTGCCGGGGCAGAACGCCTATCGCGAAATCTCTTCCTGCTCCAACTGCGGCGATTTTCAGGCGCGGCGGATGAATGCGCGCTATCGGCCTGTGGAAGCGAAAGGCACCGAATTCGTCCACACCCTCAATGGTTCGGGCCTTGCCGTGGGCCGCACTCTGGTGGCAGTCTTGGAAAACTACCAGCAGAAGGACGGATCGGTGGACGTGCCTGAAGTGCTGCTTCCCTACATGGGCGGGCTGACCCGTCTGGTGCCGCTCGCCGGATGAGGCACCTGCTTGCTGCGATGGCGTTGCTGGCTGCAACGCCCCTCGTGGCGCAAAGCAGCACGCGTGCCCCAATCGTCGCGTGGACCTATACCGTGAAGGCTGGCGATACTTTTGCCGACATCGCGCGCCGCTGGAGTGTGGACATGGCGGCGCTGGGCGACGCGAACGGCATTCCCAGTCCCTATGTCATCCGTATTGGCCAGGTGTTGAAGCGCCCTGATCCCAACACCACGTCTCAACCCACTCCCGCACCGTTGCCCCAACCAACCGCAGCGCCGGTTGCGACACCCAAGGCCGTGCCGCGTCCTGCACCCGCCCCGCGTCCAGCGCCGCCACTGCGCCCGCCGCTCACCCCGCGTGAATCCGATGCCCCGCGCCTGCAATGGCCGACCGAAGGCGCAGTCGTTACCCGGTTTGGTGACGGTGTCTCGGGCATCCCATCCAACGGCATCGATCTTGCCGCGCTCTATGGCACAAAGGTCCGCGCGGCGGCTGCCGGAACTGTGCTTTATGCCGGCCGAGAGCCGCAGCGCTTCGGGCAACTCATCCTGATTGATCACGGCCGCGGCTTCGTCACCGCTTATGCCTATCTCGGCACGATGACGGTGAAAGAAGGTGACAAGGTGACCGCGTTTGAACGCATTGCGCTGGTCGGCAAGAGCGGCGAGGCAAAGCGCCCCACCGTCCATTTCGAGCTGCGCCGCAACAACGTGCCGCGCGATCCCGAACTCTACCTGCCGCCACGGCTATAGAGCGATGGACCTGCATCTCCTGCGGCGCGGTGGACGCAAACCCGGCCACGTTCTGCGGCGCGCACTGAAAGTCCCGGTGTGGGCTGATCTTGGCCTGAGGCTTGGCGCGGCATTCGGGCTGGTCGCCATCGTGGTGCTGGTTCACTGGATCGACCGGGCGGGGCTGAAAGACACGCACGACGGCCAGATCAGCTTCCTTGACGTCGTCTATTTCACGATGATCTCGATTACCACCACCGGCTTTGGCGACATTGCCCCGGTAAGCGACCGTTCGCGCCTGATCGAGGCGGTGATCGTTACGCCCATCCGCATTGCGGTGCTCTTCATCTTCGTCGGCACGGCCTACAATTTCATCATCAAGCGCAGCTGGGAAAGGTTTCGCATGGCGCAGATCCAGAAGAACCTCACCAACCACATCATCGTCCTTGGCTTTGGCGTGTCCGGATCAGAGGCGGTGGCAGAACTGATCGCGCGCGGCACCTCGCCGGAATGCATCGTGGTGATCGATCCCAGCGAAGCGCGCCTCGAAGCCGCGTCGCGGCTCGGCTGCAATGTGATGGCGGGCGATGCCACGCGCGATGCCACGCTGCTGGATGTGAATGTCGACAAGGCCAGCGCCATCCTTGTTTCCGCTGGGCGCGACGACACTTCCATTCTGATCACGCTGACCGCGCGGCATATTGCGCCCGGCGTGCCGATCAGCACGGTCGTGCGCGCGGCGGACAACGAAGGCCTCGCGCGGCAGGCGGGCGCGTCTACCGTGATAAACCCTGTGCGCTTTACCGGCCTGCTCATGGCGGGATCGGCCCACGGAACGCATGTGGCAGATTACATCACGGACCTCGCCTCTATCGAAGGCCGTGTGCAGCTGGTTGAGCGCACGGTTACCGCCGCAGAAGTGGGCAAATCGCTGTCCGCCCTGTCCAGCGGACGTGGCCTTCGCATCTATCGCGATGGGGGAACAATCGGCTTTTGGGAACCTGCCGCTGCAGAACTGAAAGCGGGCGACGTGATCGTGGAAATCACGCCTACGCCAGCATGAACGCCAGCCCCATCGAGAGATAGGCAACCAGCCAGAACCCGCCGTCAATCAGCGCCAGCCGCGTGCTGATGCGTTGTTGCGAATAGCTGATCCACAGCGAGGGGACGACAAAGGCGATGGCCAACCCGCCCGACATCATGAAATAAAGCCACCACTTCACGTCCAGCGTTGCCGCGCCGACGCGGGCGAACATATGACCCATCATCGTGGCAGAAATGAACAGCAATGCCGCCGATAACGCCGTGGTGCGTGCCGGCGAGCGGCGAATGCCCAGCTTGCCCGGCCCCACCTCTTCCAGCCGCGCACGCCCAAACACTGGCCCGTACCACAAGGCCGAAACCGCGAGCGCTGCAAACGTTGCCAGGATGACAGCCATCCAGTTGACTTGGCCCATTTTTTCCTTCTTTTCCAAGCCCCCGCTGGGCAGCCATGCTACGCGCCGCAAACATGCATTGCAACGCCATGCAACACCATGATGGACCGGAGTTGACACCCGGACGTGACGTGCCGTGCATTTTAGCTTATGGGCCGCGCCATAATGGCAAGTCTCACTCCCCCCATCGTCCTTCCTGAAGCCCCCAAAATCGGCATGGTCAGCCTTGGCTGTCCAAAAGCGCTGGTCGATTCTGAACGCATCCTCACGAGGCTGCGCGCCGATGGCTATGCGATGAGCGCGGATTATGCGGGCGCCGATGTGGTGCTGGTCAACACGTGTGGCTTCCTCGATTCTGCCAAGGAGGAAAGCCTTGCCGCGATTGGCGAGGCGATTGCCGAGAATGGCCGCGTGATCGTGACAGGCTGCATGGGCAATGAGGCGGATGTGATCCGTGCCAAGTTCCCGCAGGTTCTGGCTGTCACCGGCGCACACCAGTATGAAGCCGTGGTGGAGGCCGTGCATGAAGCCGCCCCGCCCAGCATGGGACCGTATGTCGACCTGATTCCGCAGGCCGAGCCCGGTGACGTAAAGCTCACCCCGCGCCACTACGGCTATCTCAAGATTTCCGAAGGCTGCAACCACGCCTGCGCCTTCTGCATCATCCCCAGCCTGCGCGGAAAACTCGCCAGCCGCCGTATCGATGCCGTGCTGCGCGAAGCGGAAAAGCTGGTCGCCGCAGGCACCAAGGAACTGCTGGTCATCAGCCAGGACACGTCGGCCTATGGCGTGGACGTGCGGCATGAAGAACGCATGTGGAAGGGCCGCCCCGTGCGCACTCACATGACCGACCTTGCGCGCGAACTCGGCCAATTGCGCACGCCGGAAGGCGATACGCCGTGGGTGCGCCTGCACTATGTCTACCCCTACCCCCATGTCGATGCGGTGATCCCGTTGATGGCTGAAGGGCTGGTCACGCCCTACCTCGACATCCCGTTCCAGCACGCCAGCCCCAGCGTGCTGCGCGCCATGAAGCGCCCGGCAAACGAGGCCAAGGTGCTCGACCGGATCAAGTCGTGGCGCGAAATCTGCCCGGACCTGACCATCCGCTCCAGCTTCGTCGTCGGCTTCCCCGGCGAGACTGAGGCGGACTTCGAATACCTTCTGGAATGGCTGGAAGAAGCCCAGCTTGATCGCGTCGGTGCCTTCCGTTTCGAACCCGTGGCGGGTGCAGCAGCGAACGATCTGCCCAACCCGGTGCCGGAACACATCAAGGAAGAGCGTTACGCCCGCCTGATGGAAAAGACCGAAGCGATCAGCGCTGCCCGGCTCACCGCCAAAATCGGTCGCACGATCAAGGTTATCATCGACGAAGTGGGCGAGCCTGACGAAGACGGCGATATCGGTGCCACCGCGCGCTCGCAGGCCGATGCCCCCGAAATCGACGGTGCGGTCTATCTGCGCAACGTGCCTGCGGACCTGCAGCCCGGCGATTTTGCGCAGGTGCTGGTCGAGGATGCCGACGCGCACGATCTCTATGGCGTGATTGAGGGCTGACGCGCATGACGCCCATCAGCCTTCTTGCCCCCACCTATCTGCAGATGCTCGGCGCGCTTTCACAGTGGCTTGGCAAAGCGGAAGCGCAACTGCCGCCCGGTGAAGCGGGCGCACTGCTATCGGCGCGCCTTGCGCCAGATATGTTTCCGCTGTCCACGCAGATTCGCTTTGCGTGTGCGCAGGCCCAGGAAGGCATGTTTCGGCTGGCTGGCAAAGACTTCCCGCCCTCGGTCGCGGCGCTGCTGGAAGAAGGGCGCAACGCAGGTGAACATCCCGGCACGATCGCCGATGCCAAGGCCCGGATTGACGAAACCCTCTTGGTCGTGCGGTCAGTGCCGCAGATTTCTGGTCAGGATGATCCCGAAAGGCCGATTGCGCACCAGTTGCCTATGGGCATCATCTTCGATTTCACCGCTGAACAATATGCGCGGGATTGGGCCATCGGGCAGTTCTATTTCCACGTGATGACGTCCTATGCGATATTGCGCGCGCACGGCGTTGACCTTGGCAAGGCAGATTACGTCGCGCACCTCTTTCCCTATGTAAGACCCGGAACCATGCCGCAGGGCTGAAGGCCTACCGGACGGGCTTCAACCGCCAGTGGCTGACGCCCCATTCGCTCCCACCGCTGTTGCCGAACAGGCCCGCCGTGGCGAGGTAGAACAACCGCCAGCGCCGCATCCACAGCGCGGTATCGCGGCCATAAACCGCGCGCAGCACTGGCTCGATCTCGTCGGCACGCGAATCGAACAGTGCCAGCCAATCCAGCGCCGTCTTCTCATAATGCGTGCCGCCCCAGCGCCACTGGTCTTCCAGTTCGAAAAGATCGCCGAATTGCCAGATCAGTCCGTGGCTTGGCATGATGCCACCGGTGAAGAAGTATTGCGCAATCCAGCTGGATTTGTCGGAAAGATCAAAGCTGTAGGGATAGCGTTCGTGGCTGAACACGTGGAGGAACAACCGCCCTTCGGGCCGCAGCCAGCCACGCACCCGGCCAAGCAATTCGCGCCAGTTGGCCATGTGTTCGAACATCTCGACCGAGACGACGCGGTCAAATTGTCCTTGGGCGCGAAAATGGTTCATGTCCGCCGTCAGCACGGTCAGATTGCCAAGACCCCGCTCTGCCGCCCGCGCGCGGATGTGTTCGCCTTGCGGCTGCGAATTGGACACCGCAGTGATCCGCGCATTCGGGAATTGGGCTGCCATATAAAGGCTTAGCGATCCCCAGCCGCACCCGAGTTCGAGAATGTCCTGCCCATCGGCCAGCGCTGCATGCTCGACCGTGGCCGCCAGCGCGGCGCGCTCGGCCTGCTCCAGCGTTTCGCGTCCGGTGGGATAGAGGCAGCACGAATACTTGGCGTTGGGACCAAGGCTCAGTTCAAAAAAGCGCGGCGGCAATTCATAGTGCTGTGCATTGGCGGCGTCGGTATGTTCGGCCACCGGACGCTGCGCCATCCATGCGGCAAACGCGGCATCGTCCGGCTGCGTCCGATCGATCGCACGGCGGCGCTGATCGCACATGAATGTCACGCCCGCGCGCGTCAGCGCATCGGGCAGCGGTAGGCGCTCAACCAGCGCGATGGCGGGGGCAAGAAAACTCACAAAGTTAAGCTAGCCACCGAGCTGTGAGTTGTGTCAACCTGTCACCACGGGAACGCTCTATAACAATCGAGGGACGGGTAAGGACGTTACGGATTCCGTGGCGGGCCTTTGGGGGACTGTGTTTTGGTTTGCGATGCGCGCGCGCTGGATATTGCTGTAATCGGTAGCGGGATTTCGGGTCTTTCGGCGGCGTGGCTGCTGTCAAAGCGGCACCGTGTCACTCTGTTTGAAGCGGACGACAGGCTGGGCGGGCACAGCAATACGGTTATGGCCGACGGCGTGCCGGTGGATACCGGGTTCATCGTCTACAACGAACGCACATACCCGAACCTCACCGCGCTGCTGCACCATCTCGATGTGCCGACGCGCGAGACGATCATGAGCTTTGCCGTCTCGCTTGATCGCGGAAAACTGGAGTATTCCGGGGACTTGCGCGGGTTGTTTGCGCAGCGGCGCAATCTGGTGTCGCCGCGCTTCTGGTCTATGCTGCGCGATGTCGCGCGGTTCTACAAATCAGCGCCGCGCGATCTGCCGGAACTGGGCCAGCTTGGGTTGGGTGACTACCTCGATGGCCTTGGCTGCGGCGCGGCATTCCGTGATGATCACCTTTATCCAATGGCTGCAGCGATCTGGTCTACACCGGTCAAGGACATTCCCCATCACCCCGCAGCCGCCTTCATCCGCTTTTTCGAGAACCACGGCCTGCTGCAATTTCGCGAACGCCCGCGCTGGCGAACGGTTCACGGGGGCAGCCGCGAATATGTGAAGCGGATCAGCGCGTCCTTTGCTGACAGGATTCGGCTGTCCGAACCTGTCCGACAAGTACGCCGCCTACCGCATGGCGTTGAAATCAATGCCGGAAACGGATGGGAACGCTACGATCACGCGGTGATCGCCACCCACGCCGATCAGGCGCTGGGGATGCTGGCCGATCCCGATGCAATGGAAACCCGCCTGCTGGGCGCATTCCCCTACCGCCGGAACGAGGCAGTGCTGCATAGTGACCCCGCGCTTATGCCCCGGCGGCGCAAGGTTTGGTCGGCCTGGAACTATGCGGCAGAAAGAGGGACGGACGAGCATCAGCTATCGGTCACCTACTGGATGAACCGGCTCCAACACCTACCCCCAACGCGCGATCTGTTCGTGACGCTGAACCCGCTGGTGGAACCTGATCCTGCGCGCGTTTACAGGCGCGAAACATATCATCATCCGGTGTTCGATGCGCATGCAGGTGCAGCTCAGGGCCGGTTGTGGGCACTTCAGGGACGGCGTAATACATGGTTCTGCGGTGCGTGGTTTGGCGCAGGATTTCATGAAGATGGCCTTCAATCCGGCCTTGCCGTGGCCGAGCAACTGGGTGGTGTCCGCAGACCTTGGGAGGTCGAGAACGAGTCCAGCCGCATCCACGTGACGCATCAAGCGCCGGTGCTGGAACCCGCGTGATGGAGCCGCAAGCGCTGTATCACGGCCACGTGCTCCACCGCCGACTGCGACCGCGCACGCATGTGCTTCGCTACCGGGTGTTCCATCTGCTGATCGACATTGATCGCATTGATGAACTGACCTCCCGGCTCCGCCTATTCTCACGTAACCGCTTCAATCTTTTCGATTTTCACGATGCCGACTACGGCGATGGCAAGAACTTGCGCGCTCACGCCGAAAGCCTGCTGCGCTCTGCAGGGATTGAACCAGATGGCGGGCCAATCCGTCTGCTGACGATGCCGCGCCTGCTGGGCTATGCCTTCAACCCGCTCAGCACATGGTTCTGTCACGGCGCGAACGGGGCCTTGCGCGCGGTGATCTATGAAGTGTCGAACACTTTTGGCGAACGGCACAATTATGTGATCGAAGCTAAGCCAAACGCCCGGACGCTGCACCAGTTCGCGCCCAAACGCTTCCACGTTTCCCCGTTCCTGCCGATGGCGATGGATTACGCCTTCCGCGTGCTGCCTCCGCGGGAGAAGCTGGCCATCGGCATTACCGTTTCTGACAGCGATGGACCGATCCTTGCCGCGATCCACACCGCGCGGCGGGACGATCTAACGGACCGCAACCTGCTGCGCGCCGCATTCGCCTATCCGCTGGCGACGCTCAAAGTGACGGCAGGCATCCATTGGGAAGCGCTGAAGCTGTGGATCAAGCGCGTGCCGCTGTTCCGCAAGCCTTCACCGCCGGAAAGCATCCTGACGGTCGGCAAGTAGCTCAGAACAGGCGGGTCAGCAGGTAGAACAGCGCGCCGACGCCTGCGCTGGCCGGAATGGTGATGAACCACGCCATGACGACACGCTGCGCCACGCCCCAGCGCACCGCGCTCGCCTTGCGCGCAGCGCCGGTGCCGATCACGCTGCCGGTGATGGCATGGGTGGTCGATACCGGAATGCCCATCGCACTGGCCCCGAACACCACAATGGAACCTGCGGACGAAGCGCAGAAGCCGGTGTGGTGGTTGAGCGGGGTGATCTTGGTGCCCATCGTCTTGATGATCTTCCACCCGCCCGACATGGTGCCCAGCGAGATGGCGAGATAGCACGACAGCACAACCCATTGGGGAATATGAAATTCACCTTTCAGGTAGCCGGTGGAGTAGAGCAGCACGGTGATGATGCCCATTGTCTTTTGCGCATCGTTGCCGCCGTGGCTGATCGAATAGGCAGCGGACGAAAGCAGGTGCATGCCCTTGAACACGCCTTCGGCCTTGCGCGGCATGAAGCCGCGGAAAATCCAGCTGGTGAGCAGCACGAACAGCATGGCCAACGCAAAGCCGATCATCGGCGACATGAAGATCGCGACGAAGGTTTCGATGGTCTTCTTGGATTCGATCACGCCGAACCCGCCGTGCATGACGCCCGCGCCCAGCAACCCACCGATCAGCGCGTGGCTGGACGATGAAGGAATGCCTTTGAGCCACGTGACAATGTTCCAGAACATCGCCCCGATCAGCGCGCCGAACACCACCGCCGGGGTCACCATGTCCTTGTCGATGATGCCTTTGCCGATGGTATTGGCCACGTGCAGCCCGACCAGCCAGTAGGCTGCGAAATTGCCCGCAGCGGCGAACAGCACTGCAGCCATCGGTGAAAGCAGGCGCGTGGAAACCACTGTTGCGATGGAATTGGCAGCATCGTGCAACCCGTTGAGGAAGTCGAACGCCAGCGCCAGCGCGATCAGGCCGACCAGCAGCGGAAAAGCAAGCTCGTGCATCGGATCAGCTCCTGTGCGGGCCTGTCAGCCGTGGTCGATGACCAGCGCGTCGATCTCGTTCGCCACGTCCTCGAAGGCGTCGGCGATCTTTTCGAGGTGCTTGAAAATCTCGCGCGAGACGATGAAGGCGATGTGATCGCCGTCGGTGCGGTGGCGCAGGAAATTGGCCTTGAGGCCCGCCTGATGGATCAGATCGACCTCGCCTTCAAGCCGCACGATCCGTTCGGTCAGCGTGTGCAGCTTCGATCCGTTACGTTCAATGTCCCGCAACAGCGGCAAGGCTTGCGCAATAAGGCCCACGGCCTCGACGATCTTGTCTGCCATCGCCTGCATTTCAGGCTCGAACCCCACGACCTCGTAAAGCTCGATGGCCGAGGCGGCGGCCTGCATCTCGTCAATCGTATCGTCCATTGCACCGATCAGCGCAGTGATCGACCCGCGATCAAACGGCGTCAGGAACGTCCGGCGCACGGTGTAGAGCACTTCGCGGATGATCTCGTCAGCGTCATGTTCACGGTCACGGATCTTGCCGATCCATTCCGCCGAATCGCCCTGTGCGCGGGTGAGTTTTGCCAAGGCATCGGCAGCATCGACGCAAGCCGCAGCGTGCCGTTCAAACATGCCGAAGAAATCGCCCGACTTGGGCAGGAGACGCTGGAACCAGCCGAACATCGCGATACTTCCCGAATTGCCGTAGCGCGAGGGACAAGCGACTCGCCCCCGCAGACTTCGCGCCCTAGGCCAGCAAAGGCACTGTCACAATCGCAAAGCCGCAGATTTCCACACGCGGCGCGCAGTCTTCACGCACAGGCCTTACAGCCACCCAATACTCCTGAAGCGCAGCCACAAGCCGCCACAGATCGATACGATCACGCTCCAGACCGCGAAGTAGCCGTAATGCCACGTGAGTTCAGGCAGGTATTCAAAGTTCATGCCATAGATTCCGGCAATTGCGGTCGGCACGGCAAGGATCGCCGCCCACGCCGCCAGTGAACGGGTCATTTCGCCCTGCCGGTGCTGTTCCAGCAGGCTGGCCGTCTCGACGATGGCGGCCAGCGTTTCCTTCAAGCTGCGCATCCGGGCCATCGCGCGGCGCACATGATCGAGGACATCGCGAAACCAGATACGCGCCTCGGGATCAATGCAGGGCAGGTCGGCCACAACCAGCCGTTCGCACATCTCTTCCATTGGCCCGACCACACGCTCGAACTTGCGGAGTTGGCGGCGCAAGCGGAAGATGCGGCGGATCACTGCCTGTTCGGGAAACACGTCAATAGCGGATTCCTCCATCTGCTGGGCGACTTCGTCCAGCTGGTCGAGCAATGGCAGGTAGCCATCGACGATGAAATCGAGCACCGCATGGAGAATGTAGTCCTGCCCTTCGGCCAGACGGTCCTTCTGCGCCTCTATCTGGGCGCGAAGATTGGTGTGAGCGCGCGTGCTGCCGAACCGGACGCTAACGATGTAGCCGGGACCGACGAAAAGCGCGGTCTGGCCATAGGCAATCTCTTCCTCGCCCAGCAGTTCCGCCGTGCGGGCGACGATAAACAGCGTCTGCCCATAGACTTCTACCTTGGGCAACTGGCGCGGATTGAGGGCATCCTCCACCGCTAGCGGATGTAACGCATATTGCCGCTGAACGAGGTCCATCTCTACCCCATCGGGTTCGCACAGGCCGATCCAGTCGAACGAACCACGCGGCAAGGCGGCGGGCGGCAAGCCGTTCAGGGGAAGGTCCAGTTCGGTAATGGTGCCATTGCAATAGCGACGGGCAGAAATAACAGTCATGGACGCAGGAGTGGCAAAAGCGAGAGAGGCTGGCAATCGCCGATGAACGTGCTAACATTTCTGTAAATAGATAACGGGAGAGAGACCGTGGGTTCCCAGCAGTCCACCATCAAGGCGGCAAATCCGGACGTGGACGTCCTGATCGTTGGCGCAGGTATTTCCGGCATTGGCATGGCAGCGCACATGCAGATGCTTTGCCCGGATCGCAGTTATGCCATTGTGGAACGCCGTGGACAGATTGGCGGGACTTGGGACTTGTTCCGTTATCCGGGGGTTCGGTCGGATTCAGACATGCACACGCTGGGCTTCGTTTTCGAACCTTGGACGCACGAAAAATCCATCGCTGACGGACCCGCAATCCTCGATTACCTGAATCGCATTGCCGACGAGCGCAACATCCGTCGCAACATCCGCTTCGACAACAAGGTGGTAAGCGCGGATTTTGATAGCGAAGCAGCGCAATGGGTGGTGACGCTGGAAGGTGGGGACGGCCAACGCAGCCGCATGACCGCACGGTGGCTATACCTCGGATCGGGCTACTACGATTACGACAAGCCGCACGAAGCCGCGTTCGCCGGGCGTGAGGATTTTGCCGGAGACATCATCCACCCGCAGTTCTGGCCCGAAAACTTCGACTATAGCGGCAAGCGCGTGGTGGTGATCGGATCAGGTGCTACGGCTGTGACAATCGTGCCTTCGATGGCCAGCAAGGCCGCGCACGTGACGATGCTGCAACGCACGCCCACGTGGTATGGCATCCGCCCCGCGCGCGATGGCATTGCCAATTTCCTGCGCAAGTTGCTGCCTGAGAAGCTGGCCTACCGGATCACCCGCTTCAAGAACGTTCGCCTGCAGAATCTGGTGTTCAAACGCGCGCGGACGCGGCCAGAGCAGGTAAAGGAATTCCTGACCAAGCGGATCAAGGCCGCGCTGGGCGACAAGTACGACGCCAAGGCCTTTACCCCGCCGTACAATCCGTGGGACCAGCGGCTGTGCCTGGTCCCCGATGCCGACTTGTTCGAAGCGATCAAGGCAGGCAAGGCCAGCGTGGTGACCGACCATATCGAGCGCTTCGACGCGACCGGTATCAAGCTGAAATCGGGCAAGCATCTGGATGCCGATGTGATCATCACGGCGACCGGCCTCAAGATGGTCATGGCGGGCAAGATCGCGCTGAGCGTGGATGGCGTCCCGGTCGATTTCGCCGACCGATATTACTACAAGGGCGCAATGTTCTCAAACGTGCCGAACCTTGCGGCAGTGTTCGGCTATCTCAACGCATCGTGGACTCTGCGCGCCGACATCAACGCGCGCTATATCTGCGATGTGCTGAATGCATTGAAGACGCGGGGGATGGAAGTGGCGGTGCCCAAACTGGCACCCAACCACCATCTGGACGAGGACAATATCTACGATTTCTCGTCAGGCTATATCGAACGGTCGCGGCACTTGTTGCCCAAGTCTGCAAGCGACATGCGCTGGCGGCTCAATCAGGACTATGTGCGCGACGTGGCGTGGATGAGGGCTGATCCGATCGAAGACGGCGTGCTGCAGTTTGGCCATGCCCGACCTGCAACCCTGCATAAGGAGCAGATGGAAGCGGCGGAATAGCGCTTTTGCCCGAACGGTGCTTGCGGTATCCCTGCCGCCTATGACCCACGAATCCCGCATCTGGACCGCCGCACTCATTGTGGTCGGTGATGAAATCCTGTCTGGCCGCACGCAGGACAAGAACATCGCACAAGTCGCCTCATGGCTTGGCGTGCAGGGCATCCGCCTGCGCGAAGTGCGGGTGGTTCCTGACGACATGGACGCGATCATCGAGGCGGTGAACACGTTGCGCGCCCGCAACGACTATCTGTTCACCACCGGCGGGATCGGCCCGACGCATGATGACATCACGGTGGATGCGGTCGCGGCGGCGCTGGGCGTGGATGTGGTGATCCATCCCAAGGCGCGGGCGATCCTTGAAAGCTATTACACGACGCGCGGCGGGCTCAATGATGCGCGCCTGCGCATGGCGCGCGTGCCCGATGGCGCGGACCTGATCGAGAACAAGGTATCTGGGGCACCGGGCATTCGCGCCGGGAACGTCTACCTTATGGCGGGCGTGCCGGGCATCACCGCGCAGATGCTTGATGGGTTGACCGGGCAGCTTGAAGGCGGCTTGCCGCTGCTTTCCACCACGGTCGGCTGCTGGGTGGCGGAAAGCGAGATCGCAGACTTGCTGCAAGAGACCGAGAAAGCTTTCGACGGGTGCCAGATCGGCAGCTACCCGTTCTTCCGTGAGGGCAAGACGGGTGCGAATTTCGTGATCCGCTCGGTCAGCGAGGAGCAGCTTGGCGCTTGTGCGGCTGTGTTGACCGAAGGCCTTGCCGCCATCGGCCGCGCGCCGGTTGCCGGGGGTATCTGACGCCATGCTGACACGTCGCTTGGCCTTGCTTGCTCCGCTGGCGGTCCTTCTGGTAGCAGCAGCACCTGCGAAAAAGCGCGTCGCTCCGGCACGTCCTGCGGTGCCCGCCTACCCTGCCCCGTCCAAGGCACCGCTGCCTGAAAAGGTGCGGGTGGCACTGGAGACCGAAGCGGGGCGGATCGTGGTGGAACTGGACGTGAAGCGCGCACCGGCCAGCGCCACCAACTTCGTCCGCTATGCCGAAACAAAGCGGTTTGACGGAACGGTGTTCTATCGCACGATGCACCTGAAGTGGGGCGAACAGCCAAATGGCTTGATCCAAGCGGGCACGCGCGGCGATCCGCGCCGCAACCTGCCGCCGATTGCGCACGAACCGACCGACCAGACCGGCGTGCTGCACAAGGCCGGCACGCTATCGATGGCGCGCTATGCGCCCGGCACGGCGACGGGCGATTTCTCTATCATGGTATCAGACCAACCGGGCCTGGACGCGCAACCGGAGTCAGCCGATCCTGAGGCGAAGGCGGGCTATGCCGCGTTCGGGCAGGTGATCGAGGGTATGGACGTTGTGCGCGCGATCTTCGGTGCGCCGATTTCCGAGACCGAGGGCGAAGGCATCATGCGCGGGCAGATCCTTGCAAAGCCCGTGAAGATCCTGACTGCGCGGCGCCTGCCGGAGCCTGCGCCGCAACCACCAGCGCCGGGGCCTGCTCCTGCGCCTTGACGTGGTCCTGCTGGCAGCGCTGCTGGGCGGTTGTGTCGGGCCGGGCCTTTCGCGGTTTGAACAAGTCCTAGCGGCGAACGACAGCGCAACTACTGCGCTGGGACAGTGGTGCAAGGCGCAGGCCATAGCCACACCACCGACGATCCGCGCGCTGGCAAACCGGGCAGCGCAAGCTCCTGCATCTACAGAAATCCGCGCGGCTCTGGGCGTTGGCGCGCATGAAGCGGTGGGATACCGGCACGTGCAGCTCGTCTGTGGCGATACGGTGATGTCTGTGGCGCACAACTGGTATGTGCCGGGGCGGCTGACGCCGGAGATGAACCGAACGCTGGAGACGAGTGACACGCCGTTTGGCAAAGTTGTCAGCCCACTTGGCTTCCGCCGCGAACGGCTGTCTGAGCAGCGCGGAGCAATGGCGGAATGCCCGCAAGGCACCGTGCTGTCGCATCGGGCAGTGCTCAAACTGTCAGACGGGCGTGCGATCAGTGTTGTGGTGGAATGCTATACCCGAGCCAACATCAGTCGCGCGACGAATTGACTGTCCAGTCGCCCACTGCACCTTCCACTGCTGCATCGGCATAGGCTTCCAGTTCGCGCCAGTGCCGGTCCCAGCCGGGGCCGCGCTTTTCTGGGGGGATCACTGCCTCCACCTGCAAGCGGGCGGCTGTCACGGGATTACGGGAAGCTTGGTCGTCGGGCATGGACTGTTCCTAACCGGGTGGCGCAGACAAAAAAGAGCCGGAGAGGTTTCCCTCCCCGGCCTTCTTTTGCGTTCAGTCCGTCGGACTTAGCCGCCGTGTACTTCGGACACGTCGATCTTCAGGCCTGGACCCATCGACGAAGACAGGCCGACCTTGCGCAGGTACTTGCCCTTGGCGCCCGATGGCTTTGCCTTAACGATTGCATCGACAAAAGCATCGAAGTTTGCGCGCAGCGCTTCGTCCGAGAACGAGAGCTTACCGATGCCGCCGTGGATGATGCCGGCCTTTTCGACGCGGAATTCTATCTGGCCGCTCTTGGCTGCCTTGACCGCATCGGCGACGTTGGGGGTGACGGTGCCCAGCTTCGGGTTCGGCATCAGGCCCTTTGGACCAAGCACCTTACCAAGGCGGCCGACAATACCCATCATGTCGGGCGTTGCGATCACGCGACCGTAGTCGAGGTTGCCGGCCTGCATGTCTTCCAGCAGGTCTTCGGCACCGACCTTGTCAGCGCCAGCGGCAAGCGCGGCTTCAGCCTTGTCGCCACGGGCGAACACGGCGACCTTCACGTCCTTGCCGGTGCCCGAAGGCAGCGAAACCATGCCACGGACCATCTGGTCGGCGTGGCGTGGATCGACGCCGAGGTTCAGCGAGACTTCAAGGCTCTCGTCGAACTTGGCGCTCTTGAGATCCTTCAGCAGCTTGATCGCATCATTGATGGAGTAAAGCTGCTGGTTGTCGCCCAGCTTTTCGGTCAGCGACTTCTGCTTCTTGCTCAGGTTGGCCACAGTCTCAGCCCTCCACCACGGTGAGGCCCATCGCGCGAGCGGAGCCTTCGATGATCTTCGTTGCGGCGTCGATGTCGTTCGCGTTCAGATCTTTCATCTTGGCCTGAGCGATTTCCGACAGCTGCGCGCGGGTGATCGTGCCGGCCGAAGCCTTGCCCGGGGTCTTCGAACCCGACTTGATGCCAACGGCCTTCTTGATGAAGAACGTGGCAGGCGGGGTCTTGGTGATGAACGTGAACGAACGGTCGGCATAGACGGTGATCACGGTGGGGAGCGGCGTGCCCTTTTCCACTTCCTGCGTGGCAGCGTTGAACTGCTTGCAGAATTCCATGATGTTGACACCGCGCTGACCCAGCGCAGGACCGATCGGCGGAGCAGGCTTTGCTTCACCGGCTGCAACCTGCAGCTTGATATAGCCTTCAATCTTCTTGGCCACGATGGGCCTCCTTTCTTCCTGTTGGCCGCCCTTGTTCAGGCCGGACCTCAGAGTGAGCGGTCAAACGCCCCGGAAAACCGGAACTCCCGCACGGAATCACAGACATGACGCCTGAGAAGCGCGGGCCGATATAGCATCGGCCCGAAATTGCAAGCCTTACGAAGGATCAGCGAACCAGTTCGACTTCCTCGAAGCCCAGTTCCACTGGCGTGGCGCGACCGAAGATCGAAACCGAAACCTTCACGCGGCTCTTGTCGAAGTCCAGTTCCTCGACAATGCCGTTGAACGACGCGAACGGGCCTGCGTTGACCTTGACCGAATCGCCGATCTCGTAATCCACCACCACGCTCTTGCGCGGTTCGGCAGCAGCCTGATCGCGCGCGCCGAAATAGCGGGCAGCTTCCTTGTCGGAAATCGGCTGCGGCTTGTTGTTGGTGCCAAGGAAGCCGGTCACCTTCGGGGTGTTCTTGACGAGGTGGTAGATGTCGTCGTTCATCGCCAGTTTGGCCAGAACGTAGCCAGGCATGAACTTGCGCTCGACCTGCACCTTTTTGCCGCGCTTAACCTCGGTAATCGTCTCGGTCGGCACTTCAACTGCCTCGACAAGCTGCGAGAGGCCGATGCGTTCTGCTTCGGAAATGATCGCTTCGCGAACCTTGTTCTCGAAACCGGAATAGGCGTGAATGATGTACCAGCGGGCCATATATCTCTCTTTGGTCCTGGAAGGTGGATCCGGGTCGGTCTGGTCAGGCCAGCGACAACAGGAACTTGACGGCCATGCCGAAAAGCGAATCGATGCCGAGGAAGAACACCGACAGCAGCAGCATCATGATGCCAACGAAGATGGCTGTGGTGGTAGTTTCCTGCCGCGTCGGCCACACGACCTTGCGGGCTTCTGCCTTCACCTGATTGAAGAACTCGCCGGGGCTGGTCTTGGCCATTGATCGGACGCCTTGCTTGCTGCGACTTTCGTCGCGTTAAAATCATTTCTTCCGCCTAGGGGAAATCGCCGCCCCGGACAGGTCCGGGAGGGGCTTGGCGATTTTCCGATGTCGGAAGTTGCTTTCATTTAGTCGCACAGCCGCAAAATGGCAAGGGCGCGACGCGCGACAGGCTGCGCTGCGATCCAGACAGGGCGATGGCTTGGCGTGGAACCAACCTTCTCGACTGCTTGTTTTAGGCTTGGAAACAAATTTGGGCCGCTCATGCCCTTGAGAGGACACGGAAAATGAAACGAATCACACTGCCGAACACTGCGCTGGCCCTCGCCGCTCTTGCCTTCGCTGGCGCGGCTCAAGCACAGGACACTCAGGGTTCCGCTGGAGGTTCCGCTCAAGCCGGAACACAGGCGACTGTCGGAACAGGCTCAGTCAGCACACAGACCGAGGCCGGTGGCGATGTCACCGGATCCGCGCAAGGGGCGCCTGATATGGACGTGGGCAGCGATGTGTCAGCGACTGCGACGGCGCAAAGCCAGACGAGCGTCACGCCACCGTCAACCGATAAGGTGGAACGCAACGCTGAAGCAACAACGGACAGCGCGCAGCGTAAGGTCGATGGCACAGCAGATCGTGCAGCCCGCAAGGCCGATGCAACTGCCGATCAGGCCGGCCGTAAAGTCGGCCGCACCACCGACCGCGTGAAGCGCGGCGCCGATAGCAGCCTCGATGACGTGGCGAATTCCGGCGCGATCGATTCGACAATTTCTGGCCGGGGGCAAGGTGGCGGACAGATCGGTGCGACCGGTGGAGCGATCGGCGGCGGGTTGACCGGACGTTCATCGGGCGGGATTGGCGGCGCGCTGGGCAACTAGCCATAGCGCCACCCAGACCACACAAACAAACACACAGCAGGTTCTGGTGTTCGACCGCGTGAAAGCATAGGATTACGACGTTCTCAAGCGAACCAGACGCATGAGACGGACTCGGGGCGGACGCTTGGCGTACCGCCCCGTTTTTTTGGTCCGCATTGCGCAGGACCGCCACAGAATCAGAAAAGACTGGCAGGAGTGGAGGAACTGCCTGAAGGCTTTACCTTCAACGCTTTAGCGTGGCTAACCCGCTAAAAAGCACCCTAGCAATTCCGCCACACCCCGCGCCCATTGGCTAACCTTTGCAGAGCGAGTTCGATCGACTTGATCTGCATAGGCTTAAACGCGCGCACGAAAGAAAGCCTCAAAGTGCTGGGGGCTGTCGGGGATGGCATTACCTTCATTACATTGGCGGATTTCAGCGGGTTTGCGGCATCACAAACGACATTACCTCTGCATCACTAGGTAATGAACATTGAACATTACATCGAAGGTTTGGAAAATGGCGGAATTCTGCGGTTTCTGAAAAAGGTAATGGAGAAGGTAAGAATAGGTGATGCCCGCACCATAACAATTTTATCGCAGTATATCAGCGCGTTAATGTTCGAAACGATGCGACGTAATGGAGGTAATGCTTTCCCCGACACGTCCCGCCCAAAGGCCGGAAAGCACAGTGGCTCAATCCCCGGATCTCTGCTCGTAATCGCCCGTAGCTTTGCAAATTGACCGAACAGCAGTGTTTGCGAGCATGCACGGCAGAAATCGGGCACCTTCCAGTGCGGAGAGAAGTTCCTGCCTGCGTAATTCCAAGCCAGAAAGCGAGCAGGCGGGGCGTGGGGGCAAGCGCGGCGCGCGGGGGCTGGTGGTGGGCTTTCGGGTTTTTGGTGCTAGGTGGGGTGGATGAGCGTCTTCATCGCCCTTGCTGCTGCTGGCAGCGCCTGCGTGGCGCGGGTGTCCGATGGGGACAGCCTGCGCCTGTGCAACGGTGAGCGGGTGCGCCTGGTGGGCATCGATGCGCCCGAGCTACGCGGATCTTCACGCTGCAGCGCTACCTCGCGTGAACGGCTGATGCGCAGCCGCAATCCGGCTTGGTGTGATCATCAGAAGGGGGAACTCGCACGAACTGCGCTCGAGCGCTTCATATTGCGCGGCACGGTGCGCATCGAGCGACGCGGCCTCGATACTTACCAACGCACGCTCGCCATCGTTACGGTTGATGGCCGAGACGCCGGCGCACACCTGATAACTTTGGGCTTGGCACGCAAATGGAGATAATCGCGAGCGATGAAACCACAGACACTTTGGTTTACTGACATCTCATTAGAGCCGGGTTCGTGGGCTGACTGGTGGTCGGGCACAATGTCGGCTTTTGCCGTGATCGTTGCTGTCGGCAGCTATGGATTCAGCGAGTACCGCCTTCGGAGAGATCGACAGCAACAAGATATGGCTGTTGCGAGGCGGATGGGAGTAAAGATTCTCCGGCTGATAAACGAATCCCACGGCATTCTCCGGCAAGTTCGACCAGCTTCAGCCCCACAAGATGTTGAGCTTTTGCGGTTCAACCATCGGGATGTGCATCCCTTAGGAGGGCTAGATTTGAGCCCGAACATGTCAATTGATCATGACGAAGCGGATCTCGCGCTATCGACGGGAGACCCGCATTTTTTATCAGAGCTTCTTCTCGCATTTGACCGGCATCGCGCGGTGACAAATGGCCTAATCGAGTACAGGGCCAAGTACGAAGCGTTGCAGGCTATGCATCCAACGCCTGTTGGTATGGATGGGCAAGTCTTCACCTACGAGTGGACAAGCGAAGAATATCTGAAAATCGCTCCGCAAATCGTCATGATCGACCAGCTTTTAAACAGTGTGATTTCTATTGCCCGCGAAAACGTGGTCAAGGTGAACAAGTTGTCTGAAGATTACACTCGCCTCATGAAGATCAGATTTAAAAGCAAAAAGTGGCTCACTTTCGAGCTCATTGACAAAGCGGAAGACTAAGGCCGCCCTGCCCCTGGCTGCGCCACCGGCAAGGCAATCGCAGGCCGCTCGAACCGTACTGCTTCAACCCCCAACCAATCGTTGATGGCCAGCATCCGGCGCTGGATGGGCATGATCTCCATTTCGTAGAACACCGCCGCGGCGTCGTTCACGTTGCCGAAGCCGCCGGTGTTTTTGGGCACGATGCCAAGCAGCTGGGGAGGCACGCGGTGGGCGGCGAGCAGGTCTTCGGCGGTTACGCTCTTGATGTTCAGGAATTCGTCCTTCGATCCCACTTCGGAGATCGGCAGCAGCTTGATGCCATCGGGTTTGCCTTTGGGGGAATGGATGAACAGGTTCTTGAAGTTGCCCGGCCCTTTGGCCTGACGCATCGCCGCGCGGATTGCATCGACGCTGGGCTGATCCATCCCCTCGTCCGCCAGATAGAGGATGAAGCCCGCGTGGCTGCCGTTCTTGTAGTAACGGCGGCGAAAGATCGTCGCGGCCTCGTTCAGCAAGCCGCTCTGCAGCGCAGAAAGATATTCGGGCATGCCGTAGATTTCCTGCATTGGGTCCGGCTCTTTCATGTGAAAGATCGACCCGGCGCGGTATTTCACTTCCTCCGATGTCCACCCGGTGCGCGGCACCCAGAAGAATTCGCCTTCCTTCACCCCCACGCGCGTCCAGGCCGCTTTTGAACAGCGCACCGCCAGGGGCCGCTGGGCCATGTTGTCTGCCCGTTCGAGATAGGCATTGCCCATCACCAGCCAATCGAGCGCGAACAGCTCGAACTCTGCCGTGCTGAACCAGCGCGATGGCACAAAGCTGGCGGTCAGCAGGTTGCGCTTCAGCAGGATGGCGCTCTGGTGGTGCGGGGCCATGCGATAGGCGCGGCCAAGGCCGGTCAGGCTGATCGGCGGTTCGTACCACCGGCTATTGTGCGCCACTTCGAACATGTCGAAGATCTCGCGCCGGTCGATCACGCTTTCCGGGTCGCCGAAGATGAACGACATTTCCGGTTCTGGCTGGGCAGCAGTCATACTTTCAGCCGCCATCGGCAGGTTCTGCACATCAGTCATTGTCGAAGATCTCCACGGTGCTGCCGCCGCTGGCGGGCTCGGTAATGTCGAGGGGTTCAAACTGCAGGGCGTGCATCACTGCCCAGGCCAGATCGGCGTGGCCCGTGCCGCCAGCGCGGCTCGCCACATAAGTCACCTGCGTGCCGCCCTTGGTGATTTCGGGCCGGATCGCCATGAAGGCCGCCATCATGTCCAGCCACCCGGCGTCGAATTCCAGACGGTTGCTGGTGATCACGTTCTTGGCCTTCAGCACCATCTGCGTCTTGGTGGCGACCGAGTATGTGATCGCGTGGGCCATCGGGAACCACTTGGACACCAGCTGATGCACGGCCTTGCCCGCACCGGTGATATCGATGCCGATCTTGGTGACGTTGTACTTGTCGTAAAACTCGCGCACCGCATCGGCCTGCGCCGCGAAATCCAGCCCTTTGAGGCGCTTCTTTTCCAGCACCCTGAACTTGCCGCCGATCTTGGTAGGCGCGGCCACGGCCACCAGCGCGGCGTCGTCTCCGGTGCCGTTCTCGCTGGCGTTGGGATCGTACCCCAGCCACACCTCGCCGGCGTAGGGGCGCAGGGCATAGGGCTGGAAATCCCGCGCCCACTCGTCCCAGCTATCGACCATGCAGCGCCGCATGATCGCAAAGGGGAACATGCTCTGGCTGTCATCAAGGAAGATGCAGCGGAACAGGTTGTCGAATTCTTCCAGCGAATATTGCTGCTGCAGCTGCTCGGGATCGACCAGATCGAACCCGCCGTCGACCGCGTCGTAAATCGTGACGATCTGCCGCCAGATGCCATCGGCCCCCAGCTGGCCATCGCGCAGCGCATCGTGGCTGATATCGATCTGCACCCGATCGGCCTTGGGGCGCTTCCGGTTGTACCGATCGCCGCACCACATCGGATAGGCTTCATGCGCCAGCGTGCTGGGCGTGGAAAACAGCGTGATCGTGTACTGCTTCTGGGTCGCCATCGCCGAGGCGACCTTGAACAGCTCCTCAAAGCCATAGATCCAGAAGCATTCGTCGATGATGACATCGCCGTGATAGCCCTGCGCGGTGCGGTAATTGGTGCCGAGGAAGTGCAGCTCAAACGGCTCCAGCGCCTCGCCGTCCTCATCATCCGAACCCCGCTGCACCACGATGGGGTCGCCTTTCAGCGTCACCCCGCAAACCTTCTGCACCCACTGCACGATATAGCCGCGGAAGATGTTCGCCTGCGCCCGGCTTGCTGAAATGAAGATCTGGTTCTTGCCGGTCTCCATCCCGACAAGGAAGCGTTCGCGCGCGAAGTACCATGTCGCGCCAATCTGCCGCGATTTCAGGATCATGCGCGTGCGCAGATTGGTGCTGGTCAGCAACCAGCCCTTTTGCCGCCCGTGCAGCTGGCCCTCCATGTCGGCGCGCAGCTTTGCCGCCATTTCTGGCGTGATCAGGTTCTTCACCTCCTGCTTTTTCTTGTTCGCCGCCTTGGCGCCATTGGCGCGCGCCGGGTTAAGGTCCGCCTCGTTGCCGCCGTCGCGATAGCGGTTGATGCGTTCGAACCGTTCGAACTGGCGGCCCAGCAGATCGATTTCCTTGTAATCGCTGCCGGTCTTCTTCTCCTTGTCCACCAGCGCCAGATAGCGCTCGAGCGTGCCTTCTGCGGCGCGCAGGATCGGCGGAGCATCGTCCCACTTTTGCCGCGTTTTCCAGCTGGCCACGGTGGAATAGGGCACTTGCAGCTCGTCCGCGATCTGCTGCATCGACCAGTGCCGCCAGTAGAGCGAGCGCGCCTTCAGCCGCGTGGCCAGCGCGGGGCCAAACGGCACGACGTTTGATGCCCCGGCCCCGCCCGCCGGTGCTTCAACGCCTTCATCCTGATCTGGCGGTAGCTCCATCTGGGCAAGCTATGGCGCTTGTTCCCGCCCTCGCGCCCCTGCTGCGTTGTGCCGCCGCGCCTCACAACGCGCCCGCGTTGCGAAGATGCCCTGCGCTCCCTCTTTTGCACATCACGAAAGCGTAACCCGATGCAGCCGGTCCCACCCGCCAGGGGAACGGCACCAACTTGAAAGCGGAGCCGAACCAATGGCGAAGACCCGATTTTTCCGTGTGGCAGTCGAAGGCCAGACCACCGATGGCCGCACGATCGAGCGGCAGTGGATCGCCGATGCGGCCGCAACCTACAATCCGGCAACTTATTCCGCGCGGATCAACATGGAACACGTTCGCGGCATCACCGCAGACAAGCCGTTCAAGGCATATGGCGATGTGCTTTCGCTGAAGGCCGAAGAGGTCGAAATCGATCTGGCCGGCAAGAAGGAAAAGAAGCTCGCGCTGTTCGCCGAGCTCGATGTCACGGACGAGCTGGTCGCGATGAACAAGGATCGCCAGAAGCTGTTCAGCAGCATCGAGATCAGCCCCAACTTCGCCAATTCGGGCAAGGCCTACCTCGTCGGCCTGGCCGTGACGGACAGCCCCGCCAGCCTCGGCACCGAAATGCTGCAGTTTGCCGCCAGCCAAGGGGACAAGAACCCGCTGGCCGGGCGTAAGCAGGATCCCGCCAACCTGTTCACCGCCGCCACCGAATTCACGCTGGAACTGGCAGAGCCCCCGGCGGCTAACCCCGATCCCACCGGCGTGATGGCATCGGCCAAGGCGTTCTTCGACCGCTTCCTCAATGGTGGTCAACAGCAGGAATCGCAGGAAGAGCCGAAAACCCCGGTCACCCCCGCTGCGCCCACGCTCGACAATGCCGCCTTCGCCGCGCTCGGCACGATGATGACCCAGATGGCCACCAGCATCACCGAACTCGCCACGAACACCAACGCTTCGATCACTGCCCTCACCACCGATCTGAAGGCCGTGACCGACAAGCTCGAAGCCACCCCGGCGGGCGGCCCCGGCACCAATGCGCAGGGCTTCACCCAGCGCGCCCCGGCCACCGGCGGCAACGTGAACGGCGAACGCACCGACTGCTGATCCCCGGCAGCCCAGAGCTTTTCGAAGCTCTGCTAACCGCAACCGCACCAAACACCCAAGCCCGCGCCCTAACCCTCCCCAATTTGAGGACCGATCCATGAAGAACACTACCCGGGCAAAATTCAACGCGATGGTCAGCCAGATCGCGCTGCTCAATGGCATCGCGGCTGACGACGCATCCACCAAGTTCACTGTTGAACCGTCGGTGCAGCAGAAGCTCGAACAGCGTATGCAGGACAGCAGCGAGTTTCTGTCGAAGATCAACATCGAACCAGTCGATGAGATCAAGGGCGCGCTGCTTGGCCTTGGCATTGGCAGCACCATTGCCGGCCGCACCAACACCGCTGGCGGCACCCGCCGCGTCGGCATCGATCCTTCGTCGATGGATGAACGCGAATACGAGTGCAAGCAGACCAATTTCGACGTCGCGATGAAGTATGCCAAGATCGACAAGTGGGCCAAGTTCCCCAACTTCGAAACGATCTGGCGTGACAACAACCTGAAGCGTATGGCGCTCGATCGCATCCTGATCGGCTTCAATGGCACCAGCGCCGCTGCCGCCACCAACCGTGCCACCAGCCCGTTGCTGCAGGACGTGAACATCGGGTGGCTGGAGAAGATGCGCCTCGAAAACGCCGCCCGCGTGATGGACGAGGGCGGCGATGTTGTCGGCAAGGTCACCTATGGCAGCCACGCCGATGCGGATTACGTCACGCTTGATGCGCTGGTCTGGGATGCCAAGGAAACGCTGCTGGCCGAATGGGCAAAGAACGACACCGAACTGGTGGTGATCGTCGGCAGCGATCTGCTGCACGACAAGTACTTCCCCATGATCAATTCGGACGATGCCCCCACCGAACAGCTCGCCCGCGATGTGATCATGAGCACCAAGCGCCTGGGCGGCCTGCCTGCCATGCGCGTGCCGGGCTTCCCCAACGGCACGGTGTTCATCACGCGTCTCGATAACATCTCGATCTACTATCAGGACGGCAAGCGTCGCCGCCACCTGAAGGACGAGCCGGAGCTGGATCAGGTGACCGATTACCAGTCGTCCAACGAAGCCTACGTGATCGAAGACCTCGAATACGCCTGCATGGTGGAAAACATCGAGGCCCACGAAGCCGCGTAACCAGACCCCTGCTGGAGCCTTCGACCAGCTCCGGTGCGACAACTGCCCCGCCGGTCCGGCCATCGGCCCGGAGAAACCGGCGGGGCATTTTTGAAAGTTCATTCCGATGGTCATGTCCCCCGCCAAAGCCAGCTTTCAGCGCAAACTTGCCGCCCTTTCCGGGGGCACTGCTCTTTCGTCAGGCGCGGCACCCATGCCCACCGATGGCCCTGTCGCCAGCGAATATCAGCAGCTTCTCGCCGCGCTGCAGATCGACATGAACCGCCTGCGCCAGATCGAATCGACCGAAAAGAAGATCGAGGCCAAGCGCGAAATGATCGGCACCTATCGCCCGTGGATCGAAGGCGCGCTGGCGGCGGAAATCCCGGCGCAGGACGAGATCGTGGCCAACATGCTGGTCTGGGCGATGGACTTGGCCGATTGGGAACTGGCGTTCAACATCGCCGCCCACGTGGTGAACAACAATCTGGCCCTGCCCGAACGGTACAAGCGCAAGCCGGTGACCCTGATCGTCGAGGAAGTGGCCGAGGCCGGCCTTGCCCCCGAACCGCGCATCACGCGTGCAGACATGCAGCTTTTCTCTGCCGCTTTCGGCGCAGCGGACATGCACGATCAGGTGAAGGCGAAACTGGCCAAGGCGCTGGGCATGGCCTTCAAACGTGAAGCCGATGAGTTCGATGCCAGCGCCGAGAACGCCGTGGCTGGTGGGAAAAAAGGCCTGCTCACCGAAGCCCTGATTCATTTCCAAGACGCGCTGGCGCTCGACAAAAGCTGCGGCGTGAAAAAACTGATCGAAGGCCTCGAACGCGATCTGAAAAAGGCCGCGCCTGAACAGGCCACGTAACGAGCTGCTCCACCCGAGCCGGGGGCGGGCGTGACCGAGGACGCGAAAGCAAACCCAAGGCCACAACCTCACCCCCGTTAATTGAGTGAACCACCATGTCCTTCGTCGCGCTGCCAACCTCGCCCACTTCGCCCACCGGTTCGGTGGTCGCGGGCGATGGCTGGTATCCCGACATCGATGTGAACGCGATGCGTGATACCCTGCGCATCACGGATCAAATCACGCACGCACGGCTTGTCGGCGCGATCGAGGGCGGGCTGCTGACCGTCGAAGGCGAACTGGCCTACTGGCGCGCCACCAAGGAAGCCGACAGCTTTGAAGCGCTGGAAGAAGTGGACGAAGGCCGCACCGTGGCAGGCGAACATCGCCTCACCCTGCTCTACATCCGCGCTGTGCGCTTCCACGCCGCGGCTGAACTGGCAGAGCTGCACCGCGATCTGTCCGCCACCACCGAAGGGCAGGCCCGTGCCGAACCCCAGATGCTCACCGCCGAAGACTATCGCAAACTGGCCACCCAAGCCGTCCGCGACATCCTCGGCACGCCCCGCGTTGCGGTGGAGCTGATCTGATGACCAGCCCCAGCCCGGAGGGCGTCCAGTGCAGATTGTAACCGCCCAGCAGGGTGACACCATCGACGCGCTCTGCTGGCGCGAACTGGGCACCACTTCGGGCGGCGTGGTCGAAGCCGCGCTCGATCTCAATCCCGCGATTGCCGCCGCAGGCCCGGTGCTGGCCGAAGGCACGGCCATCACTCTGCCCGATCCCCCGCAAACCGGCACCGGGGCAGGTGCGCAGATCCTTGAAACCGTGAACTTGTGGGACTGACGATGAACGGAAATCTCGAAGACTGGCGCGAATTTCTGTTCTGGTGGGCCGCATCGCTGTTTGCCGCCACCACTGTGGTCGTCGCGCGTCTGGGCCTGAAGCTTTATGGCGCGGCCACCGATTTCCCCGAAGATCCCGTGCTGGCGCTGCACTGGCGGCGGCGGCGGCAATATGTGGCGCTGGCAGAACTGTCCGCCCTGCCCGCCTTCGCCACCATCTCGGTCGTTCTGGTCAGCTATCAGCAGCTCGATCCCGTGGCCGCGGTGTTGCTGTCACTGGCGCAGGGCTTTGTCGGTTTCCCCCTGCTGCTCGATGGCGCGGCCTTTCTGTTCCGGCGCAAGATCGGCCTGCAAAGCGCCAATGCGCCAGATGGAGAGAGCAATGGCTGAAATCATCCTGATCTCGCTGATCGGTGCGGGCTGCGCCACCTTCGCCCTGCATCGTGCCTGGCACCACACCTGCCACATCGAAGTGATCCGCCACAATGCCCCCCTCCCGCCTGCGGGAGGGGCTGGGGGAGGGCATGTTCGAGATAGCGCAAAGCCATGAAAAAGCCCGCGCTCCTGCGCGCCGCCCTGGTCGCCCTCTACCCCGAATTCGCCCGCAACCCCGATAAGCTGGCGATGTGGGTTGAAACCGGCAACGTCCGCGCCACGCGAAATGACCAGCGCGGCTTTGCCTGGGAATACCAGCTCACCGTTGTGGCCGAGGATTTCACGAAACCGCCCGAAGGCCTGTTCTTCACCGTGGTGGACTGGCTGCGCACCCAGCAGCCCGATGTGACCCAGCCCAACGCGCCGGGCTTTCCCTTCGAAGCCGATGTGATCAACGACAAGACTTTTGACGTGAAAATGACCCTGCCCCTGCGCGAAGTGGTAACCGCCACCGCAATGGGAGGCGGTGGCTGGCAGATCGAAGTGCAGCCCGAACCGGTCCTGTTCCCCGATGAAGCCGAAATCGGCCCCGGCCTCACCTCCATCTGGGTGCGCGGCCCTCATGGTTCTTTGGGGGGCGATGATCCGGTCCAAATCGCCCCCGATCCCGAAGCCTGATCGCCAGAGGATTCCAGATGGCTGACGATCTAGCCGAACTCGAACCCTTCCTCGCCGTTTACCTGAACCGGCTCGGCCCCGGCCAGCGCCGCCGCGTGGCGCGCAAGGTGGGCGAAGCGCTACGCCGCGAAAACGCCAAGCGGATCGCCGCCAACGTCCAGCCCGATGGCAGCGAAATGGAACCGCGCAAGAAGCGCAAGCGCATGATGGACGGCAAGGGCCGCATCAAACGCACCGGCAAGATGTTCCCCAAGATCAAGCTCGCCCGATCCATGAAGATTCGCGCAACGCCCGATGAAGTTTCGGTCGGGTTCGAAGGCACCACCGGCCACACCGCCCGCGCCCACCAGTACGGCCTCACCGATTTCGTCGGCCGCACGAAAGACGGCCGCACCATCCGCACCAAATACCCCGAACGCCGCCTACTCGGCTTCGGCCCCGATGATATTGACGCGATCATGGACGCCGCGCTGGGACTGTTGGAAAAGTAAATCCCGCCACTTGGAGCGATTAGCAGCGAAATTGATACTCGATGCCAGCACTAAATGCCGCGCACGCCTTAGACATGACATGGGTGGCGGATTGTCCAATCGTCAACTTTTTCAAGCTGGCCTTGGGCATACCGAACTTGGGAATGGCCGTCTCGCCGATGACACGGTTGCCAACTTTCACCAACTGCTTTGGCTTGGTCGAGAGCACCGAAACGTAGACGACACCCGTTGAAGTTTCACCCAGCAGGCTGGTAACCATGCTTTCCGGCAATTCCCGGAACCCCACACCCGCCGCTGCTCCTGCAATCGCTGCTCCCACAATGGCTCCTTTGGATTTGTTGGCTAACATTCCCATATACACTCCGCCCAACATTCCGCCGATGATCTGCGAACGGGACGGGGCGTCACGAAGCCGTAGTTTGATAGTTTCCCCGCCTATTTTCAAAGATCTGGGGAAACAAAAGTCCTGCAGCCCGTCATTCTCCGTCACCATCACCGCCACAAAGTCGCCAAGTTTTTCAGACGCCGGGTTCGCATCAGTCCCCTTTGCCAAAGAGGCCGATATGGTGAATTCCACCCCCAGCGCCCCGTGCCCCTCGCGCTCATATACCACGTCCGGAAGGATTGACTTAAGACAGGTCTCCGGCTCCGGCTTTCGTGGCGTAGGAAGGGCGAGTGCGGTTAGCTTGCAATCGGCGTTGCCGGCCCCGCATCCGACAACCTTGAATTCCCGCTCGAAGCTAACCTTCAGTGCCGCTGCGATAGGGGTGATCGGCGTGGCTTCCTGCGCTGTTGCAGGAAAAGATGCGACCGCAAAGGCAAGGATGCTCCAGCGCATGTCACCCCTTCCTGTGAAAATGGAAATGCATCGAAATCGCGCATAGGAACGAAACTTGCGCCGCCAGCAGGAGACCCTGCAGATGCAATCGCCACAGGACAGGGTCCAATTCCTGCGATGTAAGGCGTGCAACCTGCGCCAGTTCATAACGAAAACGCAGCCCGCTATAGCTTGCCAGCAATGCCGACATCATGCCCCCGGCGAGAAAAAGCAACCTGACCCAAACACGACCGGAACACGTCGGAAGCCTGAAAATTACAATGGTCGATACCGCCAAACCTGCCGAGATCTTGAGCATGTCGCTCGACAGATTGTTGAACAGATTGGCTGGCAGTTCTGAATTCGGGATAGTCAGAACAAAGTCGGGCACCACCTGGTCTGCAAATGCAATTTTGGAAAGCAGGACGACAGCGACCGGCGCGACAAACAATGCAAGGATGTAGCTTAGGAAACGCACCAAGGATGTCACTGACTGGTGCATCGTTACCCTGCCCCCGCGAACCCACAGCTAGAACAGGACCTGTGCGATTTGCAGAGGCAATTCGAGTCCTTTTTTCCTATGGCAGCCTCAGCCATCTGATCGCTCTCCTTGCCCAACGACCCAATCGCGCGACATCAATTTGTGCATGGGCTTTTCACAGCCACGGCAATAGCCGGAGTAGCCCCACGATTCATGACGGACGTTCTTCCGGTTGACGCTGTGACGGCCAACGAAGCATTTCAAGCTGATCACGCGACCACACCCCTGCGCGAGAATTGCTCCCAGCTTATATCGATTTTGGATGTAATTTCTATACGCGGAATCTTGTACCTTCTCTCGGCTTCTTCCTTAGGGCTTGGGAACTCTGGGAAAACGTGGGCCGGAGACATAGACCAAGCGGCACTTGCCATCCCTAATCGACGGACACCGCACGTTAGTAGCTTGACCGATATTCCCTCTTTGTTCTCATGCCGGAATGTCCGGCGTCACCGATTCTCTCACCCTCCTTGCCCTGCGCGCGTTGCAGGATGTGGAAGAGCGTGCGGATCTCGGCACGGTTGAACTGACACTGGCAGACCGGGTGGCGCTGGAATGGCTGGTGCGGGCAGGCGTGGCGCAACGCTGGCAGGTGAAGCAATTCACGGAAGAAATGTCGCGCCCCCTTTCCAACCCGACCCACGCTGGTGGCGATCACTATATCCGGGCCAACGCCGCCACATCTGCGCTTGAAGCATGGCACCACAACGCCGGGGTGGCCCGCCTTGATTGCACGCGCCGCGCCATTGCCGCGCGCCGCTATTGCATCGAAATGCTTGACCCGGATGATGGTCAGCCCCAGCCTTGGCATATGTGCAACAGATACCGCCCCGGCGAGCGTGAGATGATCACGCGGTTGTTCGATGCCGCACCGCTTCGCCCTTTCAACGATGGCCCCTCCATCGTTCACCCCCGCGATCCCGGCTTCGTCGTGCGCCGCCATGAAGGCGCGCTGGTGCTGGATCAGATGACATGGGGCTTCCCGGTGATCCTGCGCGGGAAAAAGGGGCAGCCGCTCAAACCCAAGCCGGTGAACAATGCCCGGTTTGATAAGCTCGACAAGTTCTGGGCCAGATGGGCAAACGTCCCTGCCCAACGCTGCCTGATCCCGGCGGCCCACTATGCCGAGGCCGAAGGGCCATCGGGATCAATGCGCACCACCTGGCTATCAATCAAAAGCGCCCCGGTCTTCGCCTGGGCGGGCCTTTGGTCAACCAGTGACGAATGGGGACCGGTCTATACCGGCGTGATGACAGACAACGCGCCAGAGCTGGCCGACATCCATGATCGCAGCCCGGTGATCTTGGCACCGGAAGATTGGGAAACGTGGCTGTCCGCCCCGCTTGACGATCTGCGCCGGCTTGATCGCCCGTGGTCCGCCGCCGATACAGCGTTTGTCAGAACGCAGGTGCCGTGGACAAAGGGCGGGCGCGAGGATTCCTATCTGGGTACGATGCCGCAGGTGCCTTGGCAACAATAGCCTGACCCGCCACCGAACAGAAAAGGGCGCGCCGGTTTCTGCCAGCGCGCCCTCTTTGATGTGCCCAATTTTGGTCAGGCGATCTATCGGGCCGGTTCGGCGTCCACCTCGTCCGGCCCCGTCGTTTCTGGGGGCAAAGTCTGCGCCCAGTTGTATGCACCCACGGCCCAAGTCACGGCGGCGGTGCAGGCCTGCACATCAGCAGCGCTGACAGCCACGAAGTGATTGGCGGGCAGGTCTTCATAAAGGTCGGCACTGCCACCACCGGCGGCGGCAGGGGCTTGGCTGGCCGCGCCTCGATCACCTTTGGCCCGCACCCCGCCAGTGGCGATGCGATTGCGATCAGCATACTCGCGGCCAGCAGCAGCCGCACGGGTCTTGTCCTGCGCATGGGAAGCATTGCTCCTTTCGGCATTCGCGGCGGTGCGCCGCTCTTCGTCTTCATTGACAGCGGCTTGCAGCGCCTCGGCCTCGGCCTGCGCGCGCAGCACATGGGCAAGGTTGCCTTCGCAGGTGGCCAACCGGGGTTTCAGGCCGGGCCGGTCCACCAGATAGAAAGGCTTGCCCAGCAGCTTCACCGGGCCGATCTGCACGCCCTCGATCCGCAATGTCTGCCACACCAGACCGGCCAGCAGCGTGGCGATCACCACCCAGTACCAGTTCGCGCGCGTCCATCGGTCCATCATGTCCCGGCACCTTTCATCGAACCGTCTCCAGCAGCTGCGCGATCAAGCCGAACAGGGCAAAGCCGCCCAGCGCCACGCCCAGCGCGCAAAGGGTGCGTTCCCCGATCACGCTTCCCACCCTCAAGCCTCGTTGCTCGAAAGCGCACCTGCGGCGGCAAGTTGGAACGGGCGGACGCTGGCGGGTGCGGCGTTGTAATCTGGCTGGCGCACGCCGATGCAGCGCGCCTTGGCAATGCGCGTGATCGAAACCCTGTTGCCCTGATTTCCGCCGATCACGTGGAACGCGGTCTTGTCCTCACCGATGTAAAACCCAACATGCCCCCCGCCGCCGGGGCGCGAAAATACCAGCACATCGCCCAGCGAAGGCTTCACCACCGGGGTGCCGAATTTCAGCCAGTTGCGCGCCCACAGCGGGCCTTCCGGCACCAGCTTGCCCGCGCGGTGCGCCACGATGGCGGCAAACAGTCCGCACCAGGGAATGTCATCATCGGAAAAGCCGGAGATCTTCACCCCGGCAGCGTTCAGCTCGTCCCGCCAGCCAATGATCGTGCGGTTCGATCCCTTGCCCACTACTTCGGCCACGCCATGCAGCCGCATCGCCTCGGTGATCGTGCGCGGAAGCAGGCCAACCGTGCCAAGCCATTCGTATCCAGCGGGAAAAGTCATCAGCGGGGCACCTTTCGATTTCACCGAAACAGTGCGCCGCGCGCGCGCGGAGATCAGCAGGGCTGCGTTGTTGCCCAGCGGCTTACAACGCTGGCCAGCGCTATCCGTGGTTTTCCGGGGGTGGGGAAAGGGTTGGGCTTAACGGCTTGGCCCTTAGGCAAAGAGGGCGGATGATCTCCGCTGCGACCCACTCGCGCCCCGGAGCTTTCCCCCGTCTCCGGGGCGCAATTGGTTTTGATGGATATGGGGCGGCGCAAACGCCGCCGAATTCGTGGCAGTTGCGGTGGCGATGGGGCGTGGGTTCTGGGAAACAGCGGCCATGACGTCAACGCCTTCGCCAGTCGCCTCCCCTTCCCAACTGGCCGATCAGCTTGACGCCATGCTTTCCCGTGGCACGCACCCCCAGCTTGTCGGGCAATGGGTTGCGGCCAACCAAGGTGCGCTGTTGGCAGCGCTGCGGTTGGCCGCTTTACCCTTTCACAATTAATCCGAAGGTCAGTCTTAAGCTATTCCCAGTTCCGTCAGCCGCGCCCGATACAGCGCGAATTCGCTGGCAGCGGCCTGCGCAGCGGTGCGACCCGATGCTGTCAAATCTTCCATAGCAACCGCGTAGATCTTCCCCTTGAGAGAGCGCGGCAACAGGCGGAACGCATAAGGGTTGGTTATGCTCGATACGGTCAGCGATGCAGATGCCTCAGTCAACGTCAGGGTGCCCGTGCCGGTGTGAAGCACTGTTAGCACGGTCGCGAGCTGGCCAAGAGTGCGCTCTGCACGTGCATTCAGGGCCACAGAGTTGGCGTTGATGTAATTGCGCAAATTGGTCAGGCTAGCCGCTGCATCGACGCCAATGTTCACCTGTGTCCCGGTTGCGCCGCTTGCAACAAAAGTGATTGTGGTGCCGTTGACGGTCACCGGATCGCCGTTCGAGACATTGGCTGAAGCGGTTAGCGTAGCGTGGCTGCGCATTGAAGGAACTGTTCCGGCAGTGCCCGCAGAGGGAACGCCCGCTGTTGCCACGAGGGTGCCATTAAGGAACACGCGCGAACCCGCGACGGGATCGAAGCTGTAAGAAAACAGCGTTGCACCACCCTCCATTGATCCCGATGGAGCGTTGACGCTGTTCGCACCGCCGCCAGACCTTGTGTAAGCAGTGGGTGTTCGACCGTCCGCGTTGTTGACCATAAAAACCGGTCCGGCTGAGCTGCCCCAAATAGGCGAAGCGATGTCGGCTGTGTTGGTCGTACCGCTCCGCGCGCCAAACCAGTTGGCATTTAGCTGCTGCCCGCTGGCATCCGTCGCAGCCCAAAGGTGCTGTATAAACGCGTGGTCGCCGGCGTCGTGCATGTCGAATGCGCCAGCAGGAAAACCGACGAAGACCGCTGGGTTGCTGCTGCTGGCAGTTACGACCAGGCCTTTTCCGTCCGCTGCTACCAGTACGCCCGTAGAAGTGAGCGCAGCTGTAGCATCAACACTACCGTCCACCATGTTCTTCAAAGTGAAGCCATCGGGGATCACCACCCCCAATGTCGCACCATTGAGCGTATACGGATCGGTAAAGTCGAGCCGGAACAGACCGCCGAGGTTGATGTTCGGGCTGCGTGTCAGCTTCGGCAGAGCTGCATCGGTGAACGCATCGGAGTGCTTGTGGAGGATCGTGGTGGACATCAGAACCAGCCTCTTGAACGGATGAAGGACGCAACAACAGAGCCGATCATCGGCTTGCCGGTAGAGCCGTTGTAGTGAATGGTGTCGGCCATAAATGACGGGTTGGGTGTATCGTTTGCGGTTCCAGCGCAAAGCGCAGGGCGCACATCGCAGAAGAAGTCGGGATAGAGCGCGGCCAGCTCGGCATTGTGCGCGACAATCTCGTTGTAGTTGATCTCGCTCTGCCCACCAGCACCGACGAACTCTGTCGTGGCGTTGGTGACGCCAATGATGACCATACGTTTTATCAGCGGGCGATACGCCGCAACTCGCTGAGCAATGCGCAGTTTCACTTCGTCGCGCCAACCGGCTTGACCCACATTGTTCCTGCCCACCCAGAGCAGCGGAAAGGCATCGCGACGGCGCTCGTCATCGATGTGCAGTACAGCCGTTGCTGGCACCGCGCCCAGCGTTTGCCCGTCATCAGGGGTGAATGTGTAGCGATAGGGTTGCGTGGCAAAGATGATCTCTCCGCCCGCCTGCTGGACGCACATGAGCAGACCCGTGATCGCAGCCCCAGCGGTTGTCCGGAGCGTAGCGCGCAAAGTACGAATCGATCCCGCCGCATCCGAGGCACGGGAAAGCAGCGCAACGCTGATGCTGGTCAGCACGTTCGGACCAGCTGAAAGCGTGTTCCCAGATACAGTGCAAGTCAGGCCGAAAGCACCCTGCCGAGCAACAATCGGTGCCGCAGTCTGCGATCCAATTCCACCGCCTGCTGTACCGCTGGTGCCCGTATTGGAAACACTAGACGCCGTGATTAGCGGCACGTCCAAAATCTGCGAAACAACATCGGCGTAACCGCCAGCGGTCAGACTATCGCCTTCGGGAGACAAGTAGCGCAGCGGATAGATGGTCCCGTCCGGTTCCTCGTTGCTGCTGCTGCCCACAAGCAGCGTTCCCACGCGAAGCTTGTGGATATACCGCGTACCATCGGCCAGCGTGGCTTCGGCAATCGTCACGCCATCAGGCCCGGTCTCGGCAGAACGCACTTCCTGCCCTTCAAAGTACTTTAGCGTGGTGGCATCGATCTGTGCGCCGCTGCCAAGCAATACGCGGTCAAATTGGGTCAGGCGCGGATCGAACTCCCAGAACAAATCGTCAGGATTTCGGCTGAAAGTGGCCCCTCCGAGCGCGCGGATCGTGTATTTGGCGAAGTGAAAACCATCGAGCGTGATGGCATCGCCAAGGCCGTAGGCGCTGCTCGCGCGGGCAAATTTGATCTCTTTGCCACCAACAAAGCGCAAACCAGTGGTTTCGATGTTCAGGTTGGCCTGCACCTCCTCCACCTGATCGACATACGGCTGCGCCAGTTCTTCGATAAGCGCACCAATCGTAGTCTGCCGCGCTTGCCCGCCCTGAACGATGATAACCGGCTCTGCGCCGGTGAGCGGTTCCGCCGCTGGCAGTAGCGAAATCTTCGTCATCGATCAGCCCTCCTGCGCAGGTGCATCGGGGATGGGATCGCCCAGCAGGCCGAGTGCGAATTTGTTGGCCACGCCGCCCGCCACTTCGTTGACGCGGGCCGTGGTGGCGGCGCGATCGTGCTTGCCATCCGCGCCGATCACGGCGTTCACATCGCGCACGTGGCGCTTGCCCCCTTGTTCGAAGGTGACCGGCACGGTGCCGGTGGCGCGGTCAAATCTGCCGATGGTGATGTTCATGGGTGCGACCTCAAAGCTTCATGATGAAGGCGAGCGCGAAATAGGGAGGACGGCTGTCCGCAGTCTCGGCGCTGGCGGTGTGGGTGTGGGCATCGCCCGATCCGGTTTCGGCAGTCAGGCCCAGTGTCGGCACGGTCGCGCCGCCGGTGGTCAGGTTGTACTCGCTCTCACCGGGGCTGCTGCTGGTGCGGGTGGCGACAGACGTTGCGCCCGAAAGCGGTGTGTCATTGGCCAGATTGGCGAACATGGCGTGATCATGCGCGGGCAGCTCTGCCACGGTCAGCGCGTGGCCATCCACCGTGATCGTGTGATTGTGCGTCTGCGCGCCGCCGTTGGCACCCACCGCATAATCATCACCAGCGCCCACGATAAAGCGGTTGCGCAAATCCGGCGTGCCGCCGGTGCCATCGCAAAGCGCCCAGCCACCGGGGACCGCACCGATGGATCCTGACCACATCACGATGATCCCGGCCGGGGCTACCTGCGCCAGATGCTGGCCATCCAGCGTATCAGCATCAAGGCCGCTGCCTGCGCCATCCACCGTGATCAGCCGCGCCAGTACGCTGGCAGCGGTGTAAAGCGCCTGATCCAGCGGGGTAAAGCCGAGCCAGGGGATGACCGATGCCTTGGCGCGCGCAGGGGTCACCGCGCGTTGCAGATCGTCGCCCGCCTGCGCCTCGGCCAGCGTGGCCAGTTCGATCAGCCCGCGCATGTCTTCGGTGGCTGGCGGATTGGTGAAGATCGGATCACCAAAGGCAATGCTTCCCGCCAGATCTGCGTTGAAGGCGATGTCGAACCCGATCAGGGCAAAGGCCGGGGCAGCCTTGTTAATGATCGTGCTGGCTGAACTGATAACGGCAAACAGCGTGCCATCGGCCAGCCAAAGGCCAAGGCCGGTTGCGTTCCACACATCGCTGCTGGTGTCATAAGCGGTCATGTGCGTGACATTTGCCGCCGCTGCCGTGCCCGCGATCGCGCCGATGCGCTTGAATTCTCCCGGCAGCGCGGTGAGCGTGGGCGCAGCGGTGAACGGTGTGGCGGTAAGGCCCAGTTCGGCGATGGTCACTGGATCGGTGCCCGATGCGGCCTGCACCGCAGCCAGCCCCGCATCGGTGAGCGATAGGTAAAGCGCGGCCATGTTTACGATGTCTCCAGAAAGGTACCGTCTTCATCGGCAATCGGCTCGCCATCCTCGGTTTGCAGAACGATGGACCAGTCCCGGCTCGTATCGTGGACCGCCTCGTAATCCGCGCGATGCACCGCGCCTGCGATCACGCCGCCGGCCATGTAGAGGCTGGCCTGCATTTCCAGCGCGAAGACGAAATCGAAGTGCGCGCGCAGCGGCTTTGCTGCCGCCACATCGCGGATGATGGCTTCGGCCACTGCGTTGGTCAGGAAGCTGGCATCGATGCCATCAGGGCCAGCGGGTGCG
>Ga0209066_10000069_pt1 | contig 143709 bp, 134 predicted proteins | sample All_14_2_FD_187198 | JGI IMG/M metagenome (GOLD analysis project Ga0209066, IMG submission 187198) | Freshwater microbial communities in response to fracking from Pennsylvania, USA - Allegheny Zone_MetaG_DW_15 (SPAdes) (version 2) ...
CCGAAGCCCCTTCCCCCTCCATCATCCTTCATCCATTCATCATCTACAAAGCCGGCTCGCCGTCACCGCCTTCGGCATACATCCCGACCAGCTCCCACAACGTCCTCACTCCGAACCCCGTACCACCCGGTCTGAAGACCGAGGCATTCTCGTCGGTCCAGGCCGGACCGGCGATGTCCAGATGGGCCCAGTCCACGCCCTCGGGCACGAAGTTCTTGAGGAACATGGCCGCATAGATCGCCCCGCCCTCGCGCGTGGCGATGTTCTTCAGGTCCGCGACGTCGCTCTTGAGGGGCGGGCCGTACTCGGCCCACAGGGGCATGGGCCAGTAGCGCTCGCCCACGCGGCTGCCGCCCTCGCGGATGCGCTGGTCCAGTTCGGCCGTGGTGGCGAACACGGCGGCGACCTTGGTGCCCAGGGCCACCAGGCAGGCTCCGGTCAGGGTGGCCAGGTCCACCAGGATCTCGGGTTCGAAGCGCGCGCTGTAGGCCAGGGCGTCGGCCAGGATGAGGCGACCCTCGGCGTCGGTGTTGAGGATCTCGACGGTCTTGCCGTTCATGGCCGTGACCACGTCGCCCGGCTTGGTGGCGCGGCTGCCGGGCACGTTCTCGGTGCACGGCAGCAGCCCCACCACGCGCCGCGGCGCGCCGCCGGCCAGGCCGATGACCTTGAAGAGACCCAGGATGGCGGCAGCGCCGGCCATGTCGCCCTTCATCTCGTGCATCTTGGCCGCGGGCTTGAGGGAGATGCCGCCCGTGTCGAAGGTCACGCCCTTGCCGACGAAGACCAGGGGGCGGCCACCGTCCGGGTCAGAGTCCAAGACGATGAAGCGAGCCGGCGTGTCGCTGCCCCGAAAGACCGAGGCGAAGGAGCCCATGCCCATGGCCACGATATCTTCGGGTCCGAAGGCCTGCACGCCGAAGCCGTACCGCACGGCCAGGTCGTGGGCCACGCCGGCCAGATATTCGGGCGTGGCCACGTTGGACGGGGTGTTGACCAGATCGCGGGCCAGGCGCACGCCTTCGGCCACGGCCATGGCGCGGTCCAGTCGGGCCCGCGTGCCCTCGTCGCCGCCCAGGATGGCGAAACTCGCGGGGGCGTCGTCCTCGCCGGGGTCCGACTTGAAGGCCGTGAACCTGTACCCGGCCAGCAATGCCGCCGTGACGCACTCCGCGGCCATGTCCCCGTCCAGCCCCAGTCTGTCCAGATGTCCGGAGTCAACGGCCAGGCGGGCGAGTTCCTGGCCTGCCGCGACGCGCACGGCCGTGCCCACGGCGGAACGGAAGGCGTCTGCATCGACCTCGTCAGCCTTGCCCAGCCCGACCAGCAGGCAGGACCCGGCCGCGCCGGAACACAGCCGCGTGCGCCCGGCCTTGCCGGAAAAGGCCATGTCGGGGTCCACGCCGAGGGCCGTAAGCAACTCCCGATCCTCCCCGACCCAGGACGCGCCTTCGGGCCTGAACATGACGAGGACCGCGCCGTCGGATTCATCGCAATTTCGAAAGATTTCAATATTCATCATTGCCTCATCGCTCAAAAATGGTGACATTAGAGTCAAAGGACATACGAGTCTTGGGCGCCCGAGTAAAGGCACGCGCCCGAAGCCGGACACGACTTCCCGCGCACGCTCAACCAGGAGAACCCGCATGGATCACAACCGCACCGTCGCCGTCCTCGGGGCCACGGGCTACATCGGAGGCCGTCTCGTCCCGGCGCTGCTGGATCGCGGATGGCGTGTCCGGGCCGTGGGACGCAACCCCGACAAGCTGCGCTGCCGGGCCTTCGCCTCGAACCCGAACGTCGAACTGGCCCGCGCCGACGCCCTGGACGGCCCGGCCCTGACCGAGGCACTGCACGGTTGCTACGCGGCCTACTACCTGGTGCATTCCATGTTCCCGGGGGTCAAAGACTTCGAGGACCGCGACAAGCGGGCGGCCATTACCATGCGGGACGCCGCGGCCGAGGCCGGACTTGCGCGTCTGGTCTACCTCGGCGGCCTGGGCGACCAGGACGGCTCCTTGAGCGCGCACCTCAAGTCCCGCATGGAGGTCGGCGAAATTCTGGCCGGCGGCCCCGTGCCCCTGACCTGGCTGCGTGCGGCCATGATCATGGGCTCTGGCAGCGCGTCCTTCGAGATCCTGCGCTACCTGGTCGAACGCCTGCCCGTCATGGTCACCCCGGCCTGGGTCAAGTCCCTGTCCCAGCCCATCGCCGTGACCAACGTCATCGACTACCTCTGCGGCTGCCTGGACGTCCCCGAGACAGCCGGCCGCACCTTCGACATCGGCGGCCCCGACATCCTGAGCTACCGCGATCTCTTCGACGTCTACGCCCGCGTGGCCGGCCTGCGCAAACGCGTCATCATACCCGTGCCCGTGCTCACGCCCAAGCTCTCGTCGTACTGGATCCAGCTGGTCACGCCGGTGCCCACGAGCCTCTCCCGGCCTCTGGCCGAAGGCCTGCGCAACAAGGTCGTGTGCCGCGAAAACACCATCCGCGAACTCATCCCCACCCGTCTGCTGTCGCCCGAGGAGGCCATCGTCCGCGCCCTGGACCGCACGGTTCGGCACGAGGTCGAAACCTGCTGGTCCGACGCGGGCAGCCTGCGCGTACCCGAATGGATCGACTGCGGAGACGCGCCCTACGCCGGCGGGACGGTCTTCGAGTCGGCCCACACCGTGACCCTGTCGGCCACGCCGGCGCGGGTCTGGCACGTCCTGACACGCCTGGGCGGAGACGAGGGCTGGATGTACGGGGACTGGCTGTGGAAAATGCGCGGTCTCCTCGACAAGCTCATCGGCGGAACGGGCCTGCGCCGGGGCCGCCGCCACCCGAGCGACCTGCGCGTCGGCGACGCCCTGGATTTCTGGCGCGTGCTGGTGGTGGATGAGAACCGCCGTCTGCGCCTGCTGGCCGAGATGAAGGTGCCGGGCGAGGCCCTGCTGCAGTTCGACGTGGAGGAGCGCGGCCCGGGCCGAACCGCCCTGACCCTGCGCGCACGCTTCCTGCCGCGGGGTTTATGGGGTATCGTCTACTGGAAGGCGCTCGCCCCCGTTCACACGCCGCTGTTCAGGGGCATGCTCACGGCCCTGGCCCGCAAAGTCGGGGGAGCCATCCTGTCCGGACCCGTCACGCCACCCAAGGAGGACTCGAAATGCCGAATATCCTGACCGAACCCCGCTCCCAGGAAAAGACCATCAACGACCCCGACGTGCGCAAAAGTCTCGAAACCATCCTGAACGGACAGCGCAGCGGGGTCCTGGCCACGTGCTTCATGGACATCCCCCTGTGCAGCCAGATGGCCTTCGCCGTCGACGAGGACCTGCGGGCCCTGATCATGGTCACGCCCAGACAGACCGCCAAGTACGACAACATGAGCGCCAACCCCAACGTGTCCTTCCTGATCAGCACGGCCAGGAACGACCCGGCGGATCCGGCGCAGGCCCAGGCCCTGACCGTCACGGCCTTCGCCACGGAACTCGACGGGGAGCGCCGCCACCGCGCCGTGACCATGTTCACGCGCAAGCACCCGAACCTCGCGGCCTTTGCCTCGGCCTCGGCCAACGCGGTCATGGAACTCAGGATCGGCACGTATTTCCTGGTCGACAACTTCCAGCAGGTCACGCGCATCGCCATGGGGTGACATTTTCGGCGCCGGACCGGCCGGTTCTGGACAACCGGCCAGAATTCGAGAATATTTCCCGTAAAGGCATCAGCGTCGGACAACCCGCGCGTCCCGGAGGCGCGCAACGGCAAGGAGAGACATCATGAACAGACCCATCCGCCTGGGGATCAGCCGCTGCCTGCTCGGGGACAAGGTCCGCTATGACGGAGGGCACAAGCTCGACCCGTTCCTGACCAAAACTCTCGGCGAGTATGTGGAATACGTCCCGGTCTGCCCCGAAGTGGAGTGCGGCCTGCCCATCCCGCGCGAGGCCATGCGCCTTGTGGGAGCCCCGGAATCCCCGCGGCTGCTGACCCAGAAGACCGGCATCGACCACACGCGGCGCATGAAGGAATGGGCCTCCAAACGTCTCGAAGAACTGGATGGCGAAGGCCTCTGCGGTTTCATCTTCAAGAGCAAGTCGCCGTCGAGCGGCATGGAGCGGGTCAAGGTCTACTCGGACACGGGCAATCTCATCGGCCAGTCCGTCGGCATCTTCGCCCGCATGTTCATGGAGCGCTTCCCCCTGCTGCCCGTTGAGGAGGAAGGCCGACTCCACGACGTGCACCTGCGGGAGAACTTCATCGACCGCATCTTCGTGCTGCGTCGCTACCGCGACATGCTCAAGGGGGGGCAGACCCTGGGCAACCTCGTGACCTTCCACACGCGCCACAAGCTGCAGATCCTGGCCCACAGCCCGGAAATCTACCGCGCCATGGGCCGGCTGGTGGCCAAGGGCAAGGAGATGCCCAAGGAGCAACTCTTCAAGAGCTACCACGAGCACCTCATGGCGGCCATGCGCATGAAAGCCACGCCGCCCAAGCACCGCAACGTGCTGCAGCACATCATGGGCTACTTCAAGAACGACCTGCTGCCCGACGAGAAACAGGAACTGCTGGATCTGATCAGCCAGTACGCCCGGGGCATCATTCCCCTCATCGTGCCGGTCACCCTGCTCAACCACTATGTCATGAAGTACGAAGACTTCTACCTGCAGGACCAGACGTACCTGCGGCCGCACCCCGTGGAACTCAAACTGCGCAACCACGCCTGACGGCCGGAACGCAGGAGGCCCCATGAGCAACGCCTACGACATCATCGCCAGATACGACCCCGAATTCCCGCGCAAGCGGGCCGGAAACCTGCTGACGGACACGACCGAGTTCATGAACATCCAGTACGGCGACGTGATCGAGCTGGACGGGAAGCATTTCCTGGTGCTGCGGGACGAGAAGGAGCGCAGCTTCGGGGTGGAGGATCCCAAATACTGGGTCAAGCGCTGCCGCGAGCTGGCCACCGGGGAGCGCAAGATCCTCAAGCTCGTGTTTTACGAGAAGTTTCCCGTGTCCCTGGGCAGCATGGAGATCGAATGCTTCCGCAGCCCGCGCAAGGAGGCTCGCATCCTGGACCTGGTGCGCGGCGACGGGCGCTTCATGCAGGGCTATTCGCGCGACGACGCGGTGGGGAACAACGTGCGCGTCCTCGACGTGGTCCGCGGTGACCTCCTGTCCCTGGCCATCGACAAGATCGAGGCCGACCACAAAACCTACTTCTTCGAACTGCTGCCGGACATCCTGGAGAAATTCGCCGAGGCCTGCCGGGCCATCGACTTCCTGCACCGGCACGGCGAGAACCACGGCGACATCCGCCGCGACCACCTGTGGCTCGAACATGGGACGGGCAACTACGTCTGGATCGACTTCGACTACACCTACGAGTTCCAGGAGAGCCCCTCGGGTCTGGACATCTTCGGACTGGGCAACCTGCTGCTCTATCTGGCGGGCAAGAAATTCTGCACCACCTTCAACATGCCCCGTCCGGAATTCGACGGCCTGCCGGACGTCCACCTGGAGCCCGCCGACTTCTCCATGCTCTTCAAAAACCGCCTCTCAAACCTGCGCAAGGTCTACCCCTATGTGCCCGAGACCCTGAACAACGTGCTCATGCACTTCTCCACCGCCTCTGAGGTATTCTACCCGTCGGTCGGAGACATGCTGGAGGAGCTTCTGCCCTGTATCGAAGAAATCCGCCGCGGGCGGATCAACACGTAAGGAGGCTTCATGGACCCCAAGAAAATTCTCATCGCAGTGGACGCATCCGAGAACTCGGCCCGTGCGGTGAACTACGTGGCCGACCTGCTGGGCGGCAGCAGCGGCTTCATGATCACGGTGCTGTACATCGAGCGCCCGCCCAACCGCGACCTGTTCCCCGACGAGGCGTCCTGGGTCGAGGCCGGCCAGGCGCAGGAGCTGCGCATCCGCACCTTCCTGAAGCAGGCCAGGACCACCCTGACCGCCGGGGGGCTGGCCCCGGAAGCCGTGACCATCGACTATGTCCCGCACTGCCAGTCGCCGGTCAACCAGGGGGCGGCGGAGTGCAGCATCGGCACGTCCATCGCCCGCGACATCCTGCAGTACCAGCAGCGCGGGGACTTCGGGACCCTGGTCATCGGACGCCGCGGCGTGTCCAGGGCCGAGGAGTTCCTGTTCGGCAGCGTGACCACCAAGGTCACCCACCTGGCCAAGGACTGCACCGTCTGGGTCGTACAGTAAGGAGGAACCATGCCCTGTCTCGAACTCACGACCAACGTGCGCATCACGGACAAGAGCGCCCTGATGCGCGCCCTCTCGGAATGCGTCTGCAAAGGCCTGTGCAAGGCCGAGACCTACATGATGGTCATCGTCAACGGCGAAGTGCCCATGCTCTTCGGCGGCAGCGAGGAGCCCGTGGCGCACCTGACCCTGCGGGCCCTGAACCTGAAGGAGGAGGCCATCCGCGTCCTGGCCGGGGATTTGACCACCATCGTGCAGGACAAGCTCGGCATCGAAAGCCAACGCACCTACATCGTGTTCATGGACGCCGACATGGGCAAATGGGCCTGGGACGGCTGCACCTTCGCCTGAGGGGGCGGCTTGCCTGGCGGGGAGCCCTCGTGTACAGGGGCCGGGCGCCGGATAGCTTCCGGCCCAAATCTACACGAGGTGTGCCATGACCGAGAAGAATTACGCCCAGAGCATCGCCGGCGACCTGTTCCGCATGATCGAGTCCGCCAAGGAACAAGGCGTGGGCGTCGACAAGGGCTTCCGCAACCAGGCCATGTCGAGCCCCGGCATGTCCCTGACCTATCTTTTCCTGAACAAGTCCGACCTGCTGAAGGTCCCGGCCCTGCCCGGACCGGTCAAGAAACAGGTCCGCCGCTCCAACGCCCTGGCCGTCATCGAGCTGGCCGACGCGGGCGGCGTGAAGCAGACCGCGGGCATCCACCTCATCTGGTCCAGCGCCAAGCCCTGCTCGGGCATCGAGTCCGAGGCCGAGATGCTTGACGGCATCCAGATCCCCGGCTTGGCGGCCTTCACGGCCCAGATCAAGAGCGTGCTGCGCAGCGACGCTCCGCGCACCGTGGACCAGCTCGCCCCGGACCAGGCCGAATAGCCCTCCCCCCGATAGCGCCACACGACCCGGAGACGCCCATGCTGCTCAAGCTCTGCCTGTCGACGCTGATCTGCGCCTTCATCGGCTGGATCACCAACTTCATCGCCATCAAGATGCTCTTCCACCCGCGCCGCCCCGTGCAGGTCGGCAGCCTGACGGTGCAGGGCATCTTCCCCAAGCGCCAGAAGGCCCTGGCCATGAACCTGGCCGCGGTCATCGAGGGCGAACTCCTGTCCCACGACGACATCCGTCAGGCCATGCAGCGGCCCGAATTCTCGGCCCGCCTCAAGGAGCGCATTCTGGACGGATTCTCGGAGTTCCTGTCCACGCGCCTGGGGGGCCTCAACCCCATGATCGCCATGTTCCTGGACGGCCCCATGATGGAAAAAATCAAGGGCCTTCTGGACAAGGAACTGGACCGCATCGTGCCCGGCCTGCTGGAAACGGCCACGGGAGAGCTGGAAAACAGCCTCGATTTCCGCCGCATCATCCAGGACAAGATCGAGAACCTGTCCATGGAACGCCTGGAAATCCTGCTCATGTCCATCATGGCCAAGGAATTCCGCTTCATCGAGGTCGTCGGGGCCGTTCTCGGCGCCTTCATCGGCCTGATCCAGGGCCTGCTCTTCTTCTGAGCGGGCCGAAGAGGCTCACTCGCCGATGATCTTGACCAGCACACGCTTGCGCCGCCGCCCGTCGAACTCCCCGTAGAAGATCCGCTCCCAGGTCCCGAAGTCGAGCCGTCCCTCGGTCACGGCCACGACGACCTCGCGACCCATGACCTGCCGCTTCATGTGCGCGTCGGCGTTGTCCTCGCCCACGTTGTGCCGGTACTGGCCGACGGGCTCGTGGGGGGCCAGCCTCTCCAGCCATTTCTCGTAGTCGTGGTGCAGGCCCGGCTCGTCGTCGTTGATGAAGACCGATGCGGTGATGTGCATGGCGTTTACCAGCACGAGCCCCTCCCTGATCCCGCTTTCGCGCAGGCAGGCCTCTACCTCCCCCGTGATGTTGATGAACGCCCGGCGGGTGGGCGTCTGGAACCAGAGTTCCTTGCGGTAGCTTTTCACGTAACCCTCCGTTTTGCCGCCCTCCCAGCCGTGGCGGCGTGAAGCCCGTGGCCCTTCGGGGCTGCGGACCGCGACTTGCGCCGGGCATCCGGCCGGCCCCGTCCCTCCATGCGCAGGGGGGAGATTCGCGGCGCCCGCCCCCGAAACTCAGCCCTGAATGACCTTGTGCAGGTCTATGCCGTACTTGCGCATGCGGTTGAGCACCGTAAGGCGGTTGATCCCAAGAATCCTGGCCGCTTCCGACTTGTTTCCCGCCGCCTGGCGCAGGGCCTGCAGCAGTTGCTCCTTCTGATCCGCGACCCCTATGGGCGCCGATTCCCGGACGCCTGAGGCATTCATGCCGAACGCGCCCGGCAGGTGCCTGGGTTCGATGTGGCCGCCGTCGGCCAGGACGAAGGCGTACTCCAGGCTGCTCTTGAGCTCGCGCACGTTGCCCGGCCAGGAATAGTCCATGAACAGCCGCAGGGTCTCGGGGCTCAGGCCCTTGATGTCCTTGTCGCTCTTGACCCGCAGCCGGTGGATGAAATGGTCGGCCAGCAGCGGGATGTCCTCCTTGCGCTTGCGCAGGGGCGGCAGGTGCACGGGAATGACGTTGATGCGGAAGAAGAGGTCCTCGCGGAACAGGCCCCGCGAGATGAGCTCCGGCAGCACCTTGTTGGTGGCGGTGATGATGCGCACGTCCACGGACAGGGGGCGGTTCTCGCCGACCCGCTCGAAGGTCTTGGTCTCCAGCACGCGCAGCAGCTTGACCTGCACCGGCAGGGGCAGGTCGCCGATCTCGTCCAGGAAGATGTCGCCCCCGCCCGCGGCCTCGAAACGGCCCTGGCGGTGCCGGATGGCGCCGGTGAAGGCGCCCTTGACGTGGCCGAAGAGTTCGCTCTCCAGCAGGGACTCGTTCAGGGCCGCGCAGTTGACCTGCACGTACGGTTCCTCCCGGCGGGGCCCAAGGTCGTGGATGGCCCTGGCCACGAGTTCCTTGCCCGTGCCCGACTCGCCGCAGATGAAGACCGGCGCGTCGCTCTGGGCGGCCTTCTCGACGAGATGGAAGACCTCGAGCATCCGGGCCGACCGCCCGACCAGGCCGTGAAACATGTCCTTCTCGCCCAGCAGCAGGGACAGCTGCTGCAGTTCGTGCTCCTTGCGGTCCAGCTCCGTCAGGTCGATCATGGTCTCCACCGCCCCCAGGGGAGTGCCGTCCCGGGAGTTGAGGATCGAGGCGCTCTTGAGGATGGGCACGTAGCTCCCGTCCTTGCGCATGATGTGGCACTTGCGGCGGACGTAGCTGCCCTGCTCGAAGAGCATGCACCACCTCGACCGCGCCTCGGAACGGATCCTGCGGCAGGCGTCGCACTTGAAGATGGAGCAGTCCGAGCCGATAAGCTCGTCGCGGGAATACCCCGTGATCTCCTCCAGAGCCCGGTTGACCATCCTGACGATGCCGTCGGGACCCACCAGCAGAAGCCCTTCCTGCATGATGTCCACGATCTCCCGCCAATGCGTCTCCAACTCGGGCGTCCGCGTCTGCCCTTGCGAAATCGTTTCCTGCTGGAATACAGTGCCTTCTTCCATGCTCCATCGGCTCCATGCCAAATTAGGCGTTTAAAATTTTAACACCTGTTATCATTATATATACACATGTCAACGAGATCTATTCGAAAGGCGTCCTGCCGGCATGCGCTTTCCAAACAATTCCAGAAACTTTCCTGTCGAATGCGAGCCCTGCCCCCATGGCATGACCGTTGCTGATATGCAGGGCGAGGGCAAAGAGAACGGCTTCATTTTCAACATCAAGGAGTGAACAATGCACACATTCGTACGCAGGGGAGTGTTCTGGGGCGCCCTTCTGCTCTGGCTGTGGACCCTGTCCGCCCCGGCCGCCGCGGAGGAGGCCCCGGGCCGCCAGCTGGCCCGCCAGACGGTCAAGGACGACGCGACCAGGTGGATCACCACGGACCACTCGAAGCATCCGATCCTCAAGCAGCCCTTCGAGAAACCCGAGGACGTGACCAAGGCCTGCCTGTCCTGCCACAGCGAGGCGGCCACGCAGATCCACAAGACCATCCACTGGACCTGGAAGGACCCGGCCGACCCCTCAGGCGAGACCGGCAAGGGCGGCCTGTCCGTCAACAACTTCTGCATCGCCGTGGGCTCGAACGAGCCGCGCTGCACCTCCTGCCACATCGGCTACGGCTGGAAGGACAAGGACTTCGACTTTTCCAAGGCCGAGGCCGTGGACTGCCTCGTCTGCCACGAGACCACCGGAACCTACAAGAAATTTCCGACCAAGGCCGGCTACCCCGCGACCAACGCCACGATGTTCGAGGGCAAGACCGAGTTCCTGCCGCCCGACTACAACGCCGTGGCCCAGTCCGTGGGCCGACCGGACCGCAACAACTGCGGCACCTGCCACTTCTACGGCGGCGGCGGCGACGGCGTGAAGCACGGCGATCTGGACTCGTCCATGGCCAAGCCCAACAAGCAACTCGACGTGCACATGGGTGTCGACGGCCAGAACTTCCACTGCAGCCGCTGCCACACCACCGACGCCCACAACATCGCCGGCCGCATCTACGCCACCCCGGCCTCCAAGGAGCGCAAGAGCCTCTTGGAGGACGACCTGACGCCCAAGATCATGTGCGAGTCCTGCCACGGCGCGCAGCCGCACAAGACCAACCAGAAGGCCAACGACCACACCGACAAGGTGGCCTGCCAGTCCTGCCACATCCCGAGTTACGCCCGCGTCAACCCGACCAAGATGCACTGGGACTGGTCCACGGCCGGCGACAAGAAGCGCGAGGCCAGGAAGGACGAGTTCGGCAAGCCCGACTACGACCCCAAGAAGGGCGACTTCATCTGGGGCAAGAACGTGGTCCCTCGCTACGAATGGTTCAACGGCTCCATCAAGGGCACCACGGCCAAGGACGTCATCGACCCCTCGGCCCCTGTGCGCATGTCCTGGCCCATCGGCGACGTCTCCGACCCCAACTCCCGCATCTTCCCCTTCAAGGTGCACACGGGCAGGACGCCCTACGACAAGGTGCGCAAGACCATGGTCATCCCCAAGCTCTTCGGCCCCAAAGACTCGGGCGCCTACTGGGCCGACTTCGACTGGGACAAGGCCATCGCCGTGGGCCAGGCCTACAACGGGCTGCCCTACAGCGGCGAGTACGACTTCGTGGACACGGAGTACGTCTTCCCCATCACACACATGGTGGCGCCCAAGGACCAGGCAGTGGCCTGCGTGGAATGCCACGCCAAGGCCGGGCGCCTGGATCATCTGGGCGGCTTCTACATGCCGGGCCGCGACTCGGTGCGCCTGCTGGACATGGGCGGCTGGGCCATGGTCGGGGCGTCGGTCCTGGGCGTGGTTCTGCACGGCCTGGGGCGTTTCCTGAGTTCCGCCGGACGTCGCAAGGAGTAAGGACATGAAAGCCAAGAAGAAGATCTATCTCTACACGCGTTTCGAGCGCTTCTGGCATTGGGTGCAGTCGCTGCTCATCTTCCTGCTGCTGCTGACGGGCTTCGAGGTCCACGGGACCTTCACCCTGTTCGGGTTCCAGAAGGCGGTGGAGTACCACAACTTCCTGGGCCTGACCTGGATCGTGCTGTTCGTCTTCATCGTCTTCTGGGTGCTGACCACGGGTGAATGGCGGCAGTACATCCCGACGACGAAGAAGCTCTTCGAGGTCATCGGCTACTACAGCTCCGGCATCTTCAAGGGCTTGCCGCACCCGGTGCAGAAGTCCAGGGAGGCCAAGCACAACCCCCTGCAGCGCCTGACGTACCTGGGCCTGACGGCGATCCTTTTAACCCTGCAGATGGGCACGGGCCTTTTATACTGGCTCTACAACGACTGGGCCGTCTGGAACCTGACCTTCCTGAACCTGAGCCTGCTGGCGCTCATTCATCTGGCCTGCGCCTTCGCCATCCTTGCCTTCGTGGTGGTCCACGTCTACATGACCACCACCGGCCACACACTTACCAGCCACATCGCGGCCATGTTCAGCGGCTGGGAGGAGGTCGAGGAAGGCGAAGTGGCCGAGTGGGAAGTGCACGAAAAACGGTAAGTCATCGTCCCCTCCCGATACGGGGGGCCGCGACCCGCAGTGCGCGGGCCGCGGCCCTTTCTTTTGGAGGAGCGGACGCGATGCGGGTTTATTTTGCCATGGCGGACGCAATGGTGTATGCGCGAATCAAAGTCCGGCACGGCCGGCGTGACGGATGCCCGTCCGGCGCCGCATCCGGACCGACAGGCCAATCGCCGGATCAAACTCCCACCAAGCGAGGCAAACGATGGACGAATCCTCCCCGACATGCGCGTGCGGCATGAGCCGCAGAAAATTTCTGGCCGCAACCTCCAGCGCCGCCCTGCTCTTTGCCCTGGGCGGCCTGCGCGGCGCGGCCTGGGCGGCCCCCTTCGAGCTCCCTCCCCTGCCCTGGGCGGACAACGCCCTGGAACCGGTCATCTCGGCCAAGACCATCGGCTTCCATTACGGCAAGCATCACAAGGGGTATCTCGACAACCTCAACAAGCTCGTCGCCGGCACGGAGTTCGAGGGCATGCCCCTTGAAAAGGTCGTCGCCGCCACTGCGGGCAAGGCCGACAAGGTGGCCGTCTTCAACAACGCCGCCCAGACATGGAACCACACCTTCTACTGGAACAGCCTGTCCCCCAAGGGCGGCGGCACGCCCCCGGCCGGGCTCAAGCAGAAGATCACGGATTCCTTCGGCGATATGGAGACTTGCCTGAAGGAGCTCTCGGCCGCCGCCGTGGGGCGCTTCGCCAGCGGCTGGGCCTGGCTGGTGGCCGACGGCGGGACCCTCAAGGTCATCAACACCATGAACGCGGACACGCCCCTGACCTTGGGCCTCACGCCCCTTTTGACCATCGACGTCTGGGAGCATGCCTACTACCTCGACTACCAGAACCGCCGCGCAGACTACGTCAAGGCGGTACTCGAGAAACTCGTCAACTGGGAGTTCGCGGCCAAGAATCTGGGCTGAGCCCGCAGAGCCCGAAACACGAAAACGCCTTGTCCAGGCCCCCGAGACAAGGCGTTTTCACACGAGAAGCCCTCATCCCCCAATGTACATGATCGGAGCCTGATTGCGTGCGCAAATCAAAGTTATTTTCGAAAAGCATACTCAATATCGCACTTCCGTATTTCGTTTTTGCGTCCTTGTGGATTCTCATTTCCGACCAAATTCTCGCAATGCTCGATCTTGATCCGAACACCGCGCTGCGCTGGTCCATGTACAAAGGGTGGGGCTTCGTTTTCGTCTCGGCCTTCCTGCTGACGATTCTCATCCGCTTCAACCTGGCAAGGCACGAGGAGCTTCTGCAACGCCTTGCGGAGAGCGAGGAACGCTTTCGCCTTGTGTGCGACAATCTTCCAGAGAGCTATGTGTACCAATTCACTTTGGAACCGGACGGAACTCCCCGGTTTCTCTACCTCAGCGCCGGCTTTGAGAGGCTCCACGGCCTCCGTACCGAAGACGTGATTCGCGACGCCGGCCTGCTGTATCGGCAAGTGGCGCCGTCACAGGTGCGGGATGTGGAAGCCCGTCAGGCCGAAAGCATCAGGGATCTCTCGGATTTCACCATGAAGCTCTCCATGCGCCGGTCCGATGGCGCCTGGCGATGGTTCCAGATTTGTTCACGCCCGCGGCGTCTGGCCGACGGCCGGATCATCTGGGATGGAATCATCACCGACATTTCGGAGCAGATGGAGTCGCAGCAGGAAATCCGCCGGACGAACGAACTGCTGCAACAGGCCGGCGAGATAGCCGGATTCGGTGGATGGGAGTTCGACGCGCAAACCCTGCAAGGGACCTGGACCGACGAGGTGGCCAAAATCCACGATCTGCCCCCCGTGGAGAAGGTGGGTGTCGAACAAGGCCTGAGTTTCTATACCGGAACATCGAAGGACAAGATCGAACGCGCGGTGCGGGACGCCATCGAGCGGGCCCTCCCGTACGACCTGGAACTGGAGATGCATACCCCCGCCGGAAACAGGAAATGGATCAGAACCGTGGGAAGACCGGTCATCGAGGAAGGCCGGGTCAAGAAGGTTGCCGGCGTCATCCAGGACATCACGGAAAGAAAGCGGGCCGAAATATCCCTGCGGGAAAACGAACAGCGCTACCGGGAAATCTTCAACGCCACGTCCGAGGCCATCTTCATCAGCGACGCAGACACCGGCAGGCTCCTCGACGTCAACGACGCCATGCTCAGGATGTACGGCTACGACTCCAAGGACGCCGTGCTGGCGGGAAACCTCGGAGACCTGAGTTCGAACGAGGGACAGTTCACCGAGGAGGAGGCGCAGAAAAAGATATCCGCGGCGTTTCACGGAGACCGCCTGCAGTTCGACTGGCAGGCGAAACGGCGCGACGGCACGATTTTTCCGGTCGAGGTCACGCTCAGGCACTCGCTCATCGGCGGCCAGAACCGGATCATCTCCGTAGCCAGGGACATCACCGACCGCAAACGCGCGGAAACGGCCCTGCGGGAGAGCGAACACCACTTCCGCACCCTGGCCAACGCCGGAAAGGCTCTGATCTGGACATCCGGCCCCGACATGCTCTGCGACTACTTCAATGACACGTGGCTGAAATTCACGGGCCGGACCATGGAGCAGGAACTCGGCAACGGCTGGGCCGAGGGGGTGCACCCCGACGATTACTCCCGCTGTCTTGAATTCTACGTCGCGAAATTCAACCGCCGCGAGGCATTCGAGATCGAGTACCGACTCCGTCACGCCGACGGTTCCTACCGCTGGATCCTGGACCTCGGCAACCCGCGCTATGACAGTGCGGGAACGTTCCTCGGGTATATCGGGCATTGCTACGACGTCACCGAACGCAAGCACAACGAGCGGGCGCTCATTCAGGCCAAGGACGCCGCCGAAGCCGCCAACAAGGCGAAGAGCGCGTTCCTGGCCAACATGAGCCACGAAATCCGCACGCCGCTGAACGGCGTCATGGCCATGCTGCAAGTCCTGGAGATGACTCCGCTGGACCCTGAACAGGCCAGGTACGCGTCCATGGCCATGACGTCATCGGAGCGGCTCTCTCGCCTTCTGACGGACATCCTCGACCTGTCGCGCATCGAGGCCGACAGGATGAACCTTCGCGAAGAGGAATTCGAGGTCGGCAATCTGTGCGACTCCGTGCTTGAACTCTTCCTTGTCGCCTCCAGGGAAAAGGGCCTCTCGCTGGAGACCTCACTGGACCCCGCTCTCCCGCCCAGACTGCTCGGGGACGAGTCGCGGCTGCGCCAGATTCTGTTCAACCTGATCGGCAACGCCATAAAATTCACCGAAACGGGCTCCGTCCAACTGGAGATGACGCCGCTACGGTTCTCCAAAGCGGAGGTGCTCGTGCTGATCAGCGTCGCCGATACGGGCATAGGCATTTCACCCGATCGGCTGGACGAGTTGTTCCAGCCCTTCACCCAGGTCGAGACCTCCTACACCCGGAAATATCAGGGCGCGGGTCTCGGGCTGTCCATCGTGCGCAGACTCGTTGAACTCATGGGCGGCCACATAACTCTGGACAGCCTGCCCGGCGAAGGGACCGCCGTCCACGTCGTCCTGCCCCTGAGACTGCCGCCTGAGGCCGGCGCCCCCGCGCCGACGGACACGGAGAACCGGAACGATCCGACCAGGGGCATCCGCGTCCTGCTGGCCGAGGACGACTGGTCCAACGCTTTCGCCACCAAGACGCTCCTGGAAAAACACGGCTACTCGGTCTCCCTGGCCGCGAACGGGCAGGAGGTCGTCGATCTGGTTGAAACGCAGGAATTCGACCTGATCCTCATGGACGTCCAAATGCCCGTCATGGACGGGGTCGCGGCAACCAGGGCCATCCGCTCGTCGACACGCATCGGGCCGAAGAGGGACATGCCGATCATAGCCCTGACCGCCTTCGCCATGACCGTGGACAAGGATGCGTTTCTGGCTGCAGGGATGAACGGATTCCTGTCCAAACCTGTCAAACTGGCGGACCTGCAGGCGGAATATGAAAAAATCGCATACGTATCTGTCGGCTGAGGCATCCCGACGGGGCTCCTGCCCAGCGGCGAGGGACGATGGAGACTACTCGGGGGGCTGTTCTTCGGTCGCGAACGGCTGCTCTTTTCTGGCCAGAACGTACAAAGGCTCCCTCACCCCCAGGATGGCTCCGAAATTGCGGAGCAATTCCAGCGCCGCCAAGGTGATGCTCTGCCCCTTGTCGATCAGGACCACCCCCTTTCCGCTCAAGACGGGGCTCATCAGCAGCATGCCCTCGCTCAGTTCGTCTATCCCGACGCTGCGGATCTCGCTCTGCTGCCGCCTCTGCACGACTTCGGCCAGCGCCGAAACGACCCTCGCGTCATAAACTCCAGGCTCCTCCCGCATGTGCTGCAAAGCCTCGTCGGGGGCGATGCCGGCATTGTCCCGATCGACGAAATCCAGGGCCGCCTTCAATATCCTGGCGCCCGTACACGGGTTTCCGGACAGGGGCAGTTCGTGTTCGGACACCATCTCGACCACGCCCTCCAGACGGGGCACGTGCCGCAACAGGCTGCCAGCCATGGCCGGATGCATCAGGAATATCTTCAGCTCCTCCTTAGACAGTTCCTGGCCGGAAATCTTCCGCTCAAGGATGTCCATGGGGAGGGATATGCACCCGATCTGACTGAGCATGGCCGCGAGTTCGTATTTCCAGCTGCCTTCCAGCCCAAGGAACTGCACCATGTCCGCGACAAGGGGCTTGGCTTTCTCCGCACGCCCGAAGGCTTTGGGGCTGACCGACGCGAGCAGGTCCGACAGGACCTGGATGCACCCGCGCAAGGTGCCGTGGAGAAGTTGCCGCTCCGAAATTGCCAGCCTGTACTGCCGCAACCCGTCGTTGACCGCCAGGAGGAGCGCGTCCGGTGAGCAAGGCTTGGTCAGCAACCGGAAAATCCCCCCCCTGTTCACGGCGGAGATGGCCGTATCGAGGTCGGCGTGGCCTGTCAGCATGATGCGGACCGTATCCGGCCATCGGTTCTTGATGACTCCCAGAAACTCGACCCCATCCATGACCGGCATCTTGAAGTCGGAAACGACGACGGCGAAGGGGCCGCCCGACTCCATCAACTGCAAGGCGTCCAGGCCGCTTCCGGCTGTCTCGATCACGAAGTGCTTGCGCAGGTTGCGCCGAAACGTCTCAAGCACGAATTTTTCATCGTCGACAAAAAGAATCCGTTCGCTCATGGGCCCTCACCGTAGGTTATCTCAAGCGACCCGGCCGCAGTTTGCCAGACAAGGCCCGGCCGAAAGACGCGTGCTCCACGCATCGCGTCAGAGCTCTGTTTCGAGTTCGGCTTCTATCGCAGCCTTCCACCGTGCAAATTTCTCCTCCCCGTCCTCCAGGCCCAACAGCACCGGAGCAAGGGAATGCGGCGCGTAACCGCTCGATCGCACGTAACGGTTGTGCATTTCAACATCCACGAAATGCAGGACAGCGGAAAGATGCGAAAATTCCGGATACTGCAGTATGCCGTGATGCTGGGCTATGGCGATGACGATAGGCTCCGAAAATCCCCACAGCCCCAACAGGTACGCACCGACTTCCGCGTGCGTCACACACAGTTCGTCCGCCTCGACATCGGCCAGAGGAACGTTCCTCGTCTGGGCAAGAAGCAGGATCCGGGCGTACTCACCGGGGCATCCTTCGGCCAGGACGATCTTCCCCACATCATGCAGAAGGCCGCACAGAAATGCATCCTCGATCGCCCTGCCGCCCGCGCCCTCGCCTCGCCTCGCCCCACGACAGCAGCGCGCCACGTCGAGACAGTGGGTCCAGAGTTTTTCCGTATCGAAACCCGGGTACATGTCCGGGTCCAGGGTCTTGAAGACGCGGTCGGCCAGCACCAGTCCCCGTATCAGGTTTACGCCGAGGATGGTCACGGCCTGCAGCATGTCGCTCACCCTGCGCGACAGCCCGAAATAGGGGGTGTTGATGAGTTTCAGGATGCCGGTGGTCAGGCTCATGTCCTGGGAGACGATCCTGGCCAACGTCTGATTCGAGGTGTTTTCGTTCCTGAGCGCCCTGGTCAGGTCCGTGTACACTTTCGGCACCACGGGCAGATGCTCCATGCGATGCACGACCGCCCGCAGACGCTCGTTCATGAGCAGAAAGCGAAGCCTCGAAGCCGATTGGACGGCGTCGAGGAGTTCCGTCGGACTGACCGGCTTGTTCAGCAACTGATGCGCAGCGACAAGAAGGCTCGAAACGACCCCGTCCTCGGCCTCGGATGTCATCAGGATGCGCATGGTCATGGGCCAGCGGTCCCTGACGCTCACCAGCAAGTCCTTCCCGTCCATGTCGGGCAGCCTGGCATCGGTCACGATGACGTCGCAGGCGGTGGAGGAGAGCACCCGCTCCGCCTGACTCGCGGAAGTCGTCAACAGAAGATCGATGGGCAGCCTCCTGGACGTGACGACACGCCTGAGGCTCTGGTGCACGATGGCGTCGTCATCGACGAAGAGCACCCTGAGCTTATCCACGGCGAAGATCCTCGTCCCTTCCCGCTACGGGCAGGGAAATGATGAACGCGGTGCCCTGGCCGGATTCGGTTTCAAAGCGGATTTCCCCCCCATGCTCCTTGACCACCACGCGATGGGCGATGAAAAGGCCCTGTCCGGTGCCCTTGCCTACGGGCTTGGTCGTGAAGAACGGTTCAAAGATGTGGTCCCGGGCGTGGGGAGGAATGCCCGACCCGTTGTCCATGACCCGGATGCGAACCAGGTCCCCCAGACTTCGGGTCTCGATCGTGATCTTGCCCGACCGTTCCGTCCCCTTGGGCACGTCCATGACCGCATGGGCGGCATTGACCACAAGATTGAGCAGCACCTGGCCGATACCCTGAGAGGAGCACACGACGCGCGGCAGGTGCGGGTCGAGGTCCACGGCCATGTCGGCCACGTATTTCCACTCGTTGCGCGACAGGGTGACCGTCTTCTCGACCAGTTCGTTCAGGTCGACCTCCTCTTGCCGATCGTGGCCCGGGTGCGCGAACTGCTTGACCGAATTGACGATGGCGGAAATCCGGTCGAGCCCCTGCATGGTCTCGGAAATGGCCGAGGGAAGCTCTTCGAGGTAGAAGGGAATCTGCAACTCCTCCTCCCGGGACGCCAAGGCCTTCCGGGCCTCCCCTCCCGCGATCGCGGCCCGACAGGCTTCGAGCGCCTGTCCCATGTTCTCGACGCCCTCCTTGATGAACCACATGTTGTTCATGACGTATTGGGTCGGCGTGTTGATCTCATGGGCGATGCCCGCGGCAAGCTGACCGATGGCTTCGAGCTTCTGCGTCTGGAGAAGCTGGGATTCGAGCATCCTGCGCTCGGTGATGTCCAGAAACAGCAGCCAGTATCCCAGGGGCTGACCGTCCCCTGCGTCCTGCGCCACAGGCGTGACCAGAACGAACCGGATCTCCTGACGGGCCTTCAGGCGCAGATCGAACCGGGAACCCGGCAGAAAACAGGCATCCCGGCCGAATATCGTTCCGAAAAGCGACCTGTCCTCTTCATGCACCAGGGGCGTCAGGGGCATGCCGACGAGATCTTCCCGACACTGCCGCACCAGATCGCAAAAATGGTCGTTGCAGTATTCGACCGTGCCAGCCATGTCGACCTGCACCAGTCCCTGGCTCATGTTCTCCGCCAGGCTTCTGAAGAGCTGCTCGCTGCGCGCCAGGCTTTCCCTGGCTGCCCTGCGGCGGCTCACATCCTCGACAAACCCCTCGAAGTACATGACCCTGTCCTGAGCGTCGCGCACCAGGCGTCCGCGCAATCTGCCCCAGAACGTCGACCCGTCCGGCCGGACCAGGTTCACGTCTTTGGCGGAAATGTTGTCCTTCTCCAGGCCTTCGCGGATGAGCGCGTCCCTGTCCTCAGGGCACGCATACATCTGGCTGGATATATCATTGTAATAATTGATCATATCTCCGACAGAACGGAAACCGAACATCGTGGCCATGGTTTTGTTGACGCTGATGTAAACCCCTTCGGGAGTGCTCTGAAATATTCCCACGGGTGCATGGTCGAAGATGCTCTTGTACTTGCTCTCGATGGACTCCATGGTTTCCCGGATTCTGTCCGAAGCCGTCACGTCGCGGGAAACGACGACCTGGCCGATGCGCTTGCCGTCCCCGTCGAGCAGATCGCTGCTGCGGACCATGAATCTGCCGGGCAGGTTGGGATACGTCACGGACACTTCACGCGACTGATGTCCTTCGGCCGACAGCCGGCACTCGGTACAGCCCAGCACCTCCCTGCACGTCCTGCCGACCACGTCCCTCGGCGTCAGCCCGAGCTTGTCCGTCAGGGACCTGTTGGCGCGCTGGATGACCCCCGAATCGTCGACCAGGAACACCACGTCGGAGATGGTGTCGAAGGTGCGTTCGAGTTCCTCCTTGGCTCTCAGGATCATCGTCCGGTTCTGCAGGGGATCCGTCACATCCTGAAGAAGGACCGCATATCCCGGGAATTTGTCCGAGACGTCGGGCAACCGGCTGACGCATGCCTGAAAGAACCGTTCGCCGGCGGATGACGGAAAGGCCGCAAGACGTTCGAGCGTGCCTCCCGGCGTCCCTTCCCCCTCGCGCAACACGTCTGCAAGCCAGGGAAAGACCTTCTCGGCTCTCTCCCCGCAAAGACTGGCGGCGCCGACGGCCGAGCGCCGTGCGTAATAATCCCGGCCATGTGCGGCGTTCCCGTCCAGCAGACGTGCGGCGGCACGGTTCAGGTTCTCGATGATCCCGTCAGGCGAGACGAAGATGACCGGATGAACGAGGCTCTCGAAAAAGGTCAGGTACCGGTTCTTTTCATTGGTCATCTCCCGCAGGCTTGCGGCCATGCAGGTCCCGGAATCCTGGTCCCCCAGGCTCGCCCACTCGGAGCAGAACGCCGCGCTCATGCGGTCGCAGAGGCGCACGATGAGGTACTCATACCGTTCCCGCTCCCCGCCCGGGGGCATGAAATGTCTGATGCAGTCCAGGAATGCCTGCCTGTAGTACACGAACATCCCCAGAAACATGCCGATATCTATGCCGCGCTTCCGGTGTCTGCGGGCTTCCTCCAGACCGAATCGGGTTACGGGATCCGCATCCCAGTCCGTATGCACCTTGATCTCGATGCCGGACGTGCCCCCGTTCTCGAGGGCCGCGGCCAGGGCATCGGTCAGACCGACAACGGAAAGCCGCCACGCTTCGGCGAGGGTGGACGTGTACGCGACGTAGCCGTGCTCCTGCGCATAGCGGAGGATGCGCCCAATCAGCCAGTCTTCCTCCGTGCGGAGCAGATCAACGAGATCATCACCCATGAGTATTCCTTGACCTCCGGCAGTGCGTATACGGCCCGTCCGCGATGGGGGTGCAGTACCTGCGCAAGGCGTGACGCAGTGCCGGGATTCAGATTTTTCTTGTCATCGTTCGCGCCCATGCCATACGTACATGATCAAGCTGACAAGCTACTTCAAGGGTCTAGGTTCTGCAAGAACGTACGGTTAATTTCGACTCCAGAATACGAAAACGACAAATCTCTTCCGACAGGCAGTCAGCGGCCGGCGAGGCAATCCCGGCTTTCGACCGCACCGATACGGCAACAGCAGAGGTGTTTCGTGACCACAACCCAGAAGCATCGCGAACAGGCGGTCCTTTTCGTCGATGATGAACCGGCAGTCCTGCAGGGACTGCACCGAGCCTTCCACAACGCCCCCTTCCACTGCCGTTTCGCAGAATCCGCGTTCCAGGCCCTGGAACTCATCGACTCGGGCAAAATCGACATCGTGGTCGCCGACGAGCAGATGCCGGGTATGTCAGGCACAGATTTCCTGGCCATAGTCCGCAACCGCCAGCCCCAGATCATCCGCATCATCCTCTCCGGCCACGCGAGTCTTGAGCGCGTCATCGCCGCCATCAACACCGGGCAGATTCATCGGTTCCTGACCAAGCCCATCGAGACGCAACAGCTTTTGGCCATCCTCGAGGAATACCTTACCGCCCTGCGGCTGCAGGCCACCAAAATGGCATTGAGCAGCCGGACGGACACCATCGGGAGATGGGAATGGGACATCATCGAGGGAACATGGAACTGGAGCGAAAGCTTCGAGCGCATCATGCACGTTCGGCTGGACGAAGGGCAGGTCAACATCTCCTCCCTGTTTTCGAGCGTCCATGCGGAGGACCGCGCCGAACTCCTCTCCATCATCTGCAACTGCCGCGACAGCGGCCAGACGAGAGAGGCCGAACACCGCATCGTCACCGCCGACGGGGGCATCCGCTGGGTCATGCAATTCATGGACGTTTTCAGGGACGGCGACAGGGTCTGGAAGCTCTTCGGCATGCTCCGCGACATCACGGACCAGAAGGAAAAGGAGACTCTTCAGGCGGAACGCCTGATCATGCTCCAGGCGACATTGAACAAGACCGTGGAAGCCCTGGGACGCGTCACCGAAATCAGGGACCCTTACACCGCAGGCCATCAGGCCCGCGTCGCCCGCCTGGCCAAGGAGATGGGAAAACGCATGGGGCTGGACCCGGCACGCCTGGAAGGGCTGGAAACCGCAGCCAAACTTCACGACATCGGCAAGATATACGTGCCGGCGGAATTCCTGACGAAACCCGGCACATTGCGCGAGGCCGAAATGAGCCTGATGAAGTACCATCCTGAAATCGGGCACCAGATCATTCAGGACATACCCTTCACCGTGCCCGTGGCCGACATCGTCCTGCAGCATCACGAACGCCTCGACGGATCCGGCTACCCCGCAAAGCTGAAAGGGGACGACATTCTCCCCGAAGCCCGAATCCTGGCAGTGGCGGACGTGTTTGAGGCCATGTCCTCCTTCCGCCCCTACCGCCCCGGTCTGGGCCCGTTGGCCGCCATGAGGGAACTGGACTCGGGCAAAGGGATTTCCTTCGATCCCGCGGCGGTCGACACCCTGGCGATGATCATGGAGGAGCAGCCGGGCTTCCTGAACAACTCCCGAGCGATAGAAACTGCCGACTGACCGTTTCGATGAACCACGGCGGGGATGCAGAAATCCGTGACCGCGGGAGAATCCCACGCAAAAACTGTCTTGCCGCGAGAAGTAAAGTTCCGTATCATTTATGGTTTATACGTATTGCACGCGTCACTCGCCGGAGGATTGCCGACGTTATGAAGTTCCTGATCGTTGAAGACGACACTGCCGGGGCGACACTGCTGAAGAAGGTCCTTGCCGAATACGGGCACGTCGACGAGGTGGAAGACGGCCCGTCGGCCATAGAAGCTTTCAACGGCGCGTGGTCGGAAGGAAAGCCCTACGACGTCATCTTTCTGGACATCATGATGCCGGAGATGAACGGACACGATGTCCTCAGGATCATCCGGGAGAGAGAGCGGGCACTTCGCCTGCCCCAGATCAAGGAGGTCAAGGTCATCATGACCACCGCCCTCGACAGTGCCGAAAGCGTGAGTCAGGCATTCCACGAAGGCAGAGCTTCCGCCTATCTCGTCAAGCCGATTCACGTGCATAGCGTCATCGCGGAAATGAGGAAGCTCGGCATCCTTCCGGCGCACGGAGCCTGAACGCCGCCCGGGCACGGCCGGGACGCATTTGAAGGCCGGACTTCGCCCGCCGACATCACGTCGCATGGGGGAATTCCATTCCGATGCGGCGGCAACAACTCAACCGACCGTCATTCCAGCATGTAGCAGTGCAAACCCGATTTGCTCCCGTCATTGACCCGACGCCGGTTCCCGGATATTGGTAGGACCAATTTCCATTCCAACCAAGGAGCAGCCCATGACCTACATTCCCGTCGGCGGACTGAACGTCGCAAAGCCCCTCTATGACCTTATCCGTGAACAGGTCGCGCCCGGAACCGGCGTGGCGGACACCGCGTTCTGGGCATCCCTGGAAACGATCCTGCGGGACCTGACCCCGCGCAACGAGGCGCTGCTGGCCAAACGCGACGATCTGCAGAAACGGATCGACGCCTGGCACCGGGAACGCGCGGGCCGGCCCCATGACCCCGCGGCCTACAAGGAATTCCTCGCGTCGATCGGCTACATCGTGCCCGAGGGCGGCCCCTTCTCCATCGCCACCGCAGGCGTCGACCCCGAAATCTCGACCATCGCCGGCCCGCAGCTCGTGGTGCCCGCGACCAACGCCCGCTACGCCCTGAACGCCGCCAACGCCCGCTGGGGCAGCCTCTACGACGCCCTCTACGGCACGGACGTATTGCCCGAGGACGGCGGTGCGACCCGCATCGGGGCGTACAACCCCGTGCGCGGCGCCAAGGTCATGCAGTTCGCCGCCGCGTTTCTGGACAAGGTATTGCCCCTGACCGCCGGCAGCCACGCCGAGGTCATCGAGTACCGCACCCGGACGGATGGCGCAGTGGAGGTCTTCGAGGCCGCCCTCCCCGGCGCCGTCACGGGCCTGCGCAACCCGGCGGCCTTTGCCGGCTACGCCCCGGGCACCCTGCTCTTCAGCAACCACGGCCTGCACATCGAGCTGTGCATCGACCGCGCCCACCCCATCGGCTCGGCCCACCCCGCGGGCCTCAAGGACGTGATCCTGGAGGCCGCCGTGACGACCATCGTGGACTTCGAGGACTCCATCGCCGCCGTGGACGGCGATGACAAGGCCCAGACCTACGCCAACTGGCTGGGCCTGCTGCGCGGCGACCTGCAGGCCGCCTTCGACAAGGGCGGCCGGACCGTCTGCCGCAGCCTGAACCCCGACCGCGCCTACACCGCCCCCGACGGTTCGATCCTGACCCTGCCCGGCCGCAGCCTCCTGCTGGTCCGCAACGTCGGCCACCTCATGACCACGGGCGCAGTGCTCCTGGACGGCCGGGAAGTCCCCGAGGGCATCCTCGACGCCATGGTCACGGGCCTCGTCGCCCTGCACGACCTCAAAGGCCTCGGCTCCCTGCGCAACAGCCGCGCCGGCAGCGTCTACATCGTCAAGCCCAAGATGCACGGGCCCGAGGAAGTGGCCTTCGCCTGCGAACTCTTCGACCGCGTGGAGGACGCCCTGAACCTCGGCCGCCACACCATGAAGATCGGCATCATGGACGAGGAGCGCCGCACCTCGGTCAACCTGAAGGAGTGCATCCGCGCGGCCAGGGAGCGCGTCATCTTCATCAACACCGGCTTCCTGGACCGCACCGGCGACGAGATCCACACCAGCATGGAGGCCGGCCCCATGGTGCCCAAGGCTGCCATGAAGAACCAGCGCTGGATCCTGGCCTACGAGGACTGGAACGTGGACACGGGCCTGGCCTGCGGCTTCTCGGGCAAGGCCCAGATCGGCAAGGGCATGTGGGCCATGCCCGACCGCATGCGCCAGATGGTCGAGACCAAGCAGGCCCACCCCCTGGCCGGGGCCAACTGCGCCTGGGTGCCGTCGCCCACGGCCGCGACCCTGCACGCCATGCACTACCACGAGGTGGACGTCTTCGCCCGCCAGGCCGAGCTCGCCGGCAAGGCCAGAGCCAGTCTGGACGACCTGCTGACCCTGCCGCTGCTGGAAGGGAAACTCGCCCCGGAAGAGATCCAGCGCGAACTGGACAACAACTGCCAGGGCATCCTGGGCTACGTGGTGCGCTGGGTCGACCAGGGCATCGGCTGCTCCAAGGTGCCGGACATCACGGATACGGGCCTCATGGAGGACCGTGCCACCCTGCGCATCTCCAGCCAGTACCTGGCCAACTGGCTGCACCACGGCCTGTGCACGCCGGAGCAGGTCATCGAGACCCTCAAGCGCATGGCGGCCGTGGTCGACCGCCAGAACCACGGCGACCCGGCCTACCGCCCCATGGCCGCGGACTTCGAGGCCAGCGTGGCATTCCAGGCCGCCAAGGACCTCATCTTCAAGGGCATCCAGCAGCCGAGCGGCTACACCGAGCCCATCCTGCACGCCAGGAGACGGGCGCGCAAAGCCAGAGACATCAAATAAGACTCCACAACGCGAAAGGGGCGGAATTTCCGCCCCTTCGCCGTTACAGCACCCGCCGCGCCTCCTGCCACAGGATGGAGCACCCGACCCCGCCGAAAATCAGCCCCACGCCTCCGTCGATCCACCGGGCCAGGCCCGCGTACATGGAGCGCATGCGGCCCGTGGACAGGAAGAGGGCCAGGAGCGTGAACCAGGCCGTGACGATGACGATGACCTCGGCGCCGTAGATCCAGCGCACCGCGCCGGGCGTGTCGGGAGTCATGAACTGGGAGAAGATGCTGAGGAAAAAGAGGGCCGCCTTGGGATTGAGCAGATTGCACCAGAACCCTTCGCGCCAGCCGCGAAAGGGGGAATCCTTGGACCCGGCCGGCACCTCCTCGACGCAGACATCGGGCATTTCGGACTTCCGCGCCACGAGGCAGCGCGCCGCGATGTAGAGCAGATACAGTGCCCCGCAGATCCTGATCAGCCCGAACACGGCCGGGCTCGACGCGATGACCAGGGCCAGCCCCAGCACGGAGTAGACCACGTGCACGACCAGCGCCGACCCGATGCCCAATGCCGTCATGACCCCTGCCATGCGCCCGCGCGAAAGGCTGTTGCGCAGGACCATGAAAAAATCCGGCCCCGGCGCCACCGCCACGGCCACCCCCACGGCAAACACCTGCAAAAACCCGCTCTCCACCGCATATCCTCCTGAAATTCAAAATTTCCTGATTGTCGTTCCGTAGGGGCGGCCCTGCGTGGCCGCCCGCCCGCGTGGCCGCCCGACCGCCCGACCGCCCGACCGCCCGGCCGCACACCGGGATTGGGCAGGCACACAGGCCTGCCCCTACGTTGCACCGGGCATTCTGTTTTATGCAGACCTCACCAGCCGCACATGAAACCTGCACGTCCTGTCCTGGGCCAGCACCGCCGCGCCCCCGACGTCCACGAACCAGGCCGACGTAAAGCTTCTGCGGTCCGCCGTCCACAACCACAGATACCTGTCGCCGAACGGGCGATGGCAGAACTCGCCCAGTTCCTGCCCGGGCCGCAGGAGCGACACGGCCTCATCCACCGTGGGCATGCGCCAGCCCTCCGCCGCCACGGCCTCCCGCCGCGTCAGGGCCAGGCCCTCGTCCCAGGTCATGGGCCAGGGCGAGACGGGCCCCCAGACCAGGCCCGTGCAACGGTCAAGCCACCCGTCCACGATCTCCTCCAGCTCCGCTTCGTGGAACTTCCCCGGCCTGCACAGCCCGTCCAGAAAGCCGAAGGGACAGGACCCGACCACCCCCGTGCGCACGGGCTCCTTCCTCAACGCGCCCATGACCTCGCACTCGGCCTCGCGCAGCACGCAGTCCGCCCCGGCGCGCCTGTCCAGGTCAGCCTCCAGGGCACCCAGGGCCGCCCGCATTGCCGGCGCGTCGGGGAACCGCGCTTCACGGTCCGCGGCCAGGGCACGGACGAAAAATTCCTTCCAGACATCTGAAAAAAGCTCCGTCTGCGAGATGTCTTCTTCGGGCAGAAGACCCGTCAGCAGCCGGTGCAGGATCACGCCCACGGAATAGAGATCGGACCGGGCGTCGGCCGTCTCGGGCCGCGCCTCCTGCTCGGGCGCCGCGTAGAAGGGCGAACCGACCTTGAGCCCCCGTGGCCTGGCCCACGGCTCCCCGCGCAGCCGCGAAAGGCCCATGTCGATGAGCCGGACCGTGCCGTCGGCGCCGAGCATCAGGTTGGCCGGTTTGACGTCCAGATGCACGATGCCCCGGCCGTGCAGATACCCGAGTCCGTCGAGGGCCTGGCGCACGAAGTCCAGGGCCGTCCGCGGCGGCAGGCCCCTCGTCGGCGCCTCCACGATCCGGCCCTCGCCGATGAGGGAGCCGACGTTCATGCACAGGTATTCGAGGACCATGAAGGGCCGCCCCCGGTCCTCGTCGAGGTCCCAGACCTGGGCGATGTTGCGGTGTTCGCACCCGGCCAGGATGCTCGCCTCGCGCAGGAATGCCGTGCGCACAGCTTCCGCGCCCATGAGATCCACGAGAATCTCCGGCGGTTCCAGGAGCTTCAGGGCCATGACGCGCCCGAGTTCCCGGTGCCGGACCTTGAAGACCCGGCCCATGCCGCCGCGCCCCAGAGGGCCGAGGACGGTGTAGCGACCGATGTCCATCACCACAGCCTCGACCCGTAGAACTCGGGAAAGCCGCGCTCGCGGATCTTAGCCACGGTGGCGGCGATGTCGTAGGGCACGAAGCGCACGTCCACGGTGTCCCCGTCCGTGTCCCAGAGGAGATATTTCGCGTTGTTGTTGCCGTCGCGGGGCTGGCCCACGCTGCCGGCGTTGACGATGCAGGGCCTGTCCGCGAGGCCGAAGCGGCCCGCCCCGAGTTCGCGGCGTTCGATCCCCGAGCCGTCCCGGAACAGCAGCATCAAATCGTGGGTGTGGCCCACGAAGGTCAGGGGTTCGCCCCGGTCGAACCAGAACGCCAGGCGGTCATCCGCGGCCTGGAACAGGTAGGTCGTCACGCTGTCGGGCGGGAACCCATGCACGAAACGTGCTCCCGCAAGCAGGATGAAGCGCGGCAGGCCGGCGATGAAGGTCAGGCTGTCCGCGGAAAGAAGGCTTGCGGTCAGGGCCAGGCCCTTCTGGGCCGTCGGGTTGAACCAGGACCGCTCGGACCGGCTGACGATGCCGAGCTCGTGGTTGCCGAGGCAACAGCGCGCCCCCCGGTCGCGCACGGACCGCAGCACCTCGTCGGGGTTGGGCCCGTAGCCGACCATGTCGCCCAGGCAGACGACCTCGTCCACGGCAAAAGCCGCCATGTCCGCCCAGACCGAGGTCAGGGCTTCGAGGTTGCCGTGAATGTCCGAAAGAATCGCAACGAGCATGCATTCCCCATGCGCCGAAGGCCGAGCCGCCTCTTTTCATTTGTCCCGGAGGGTGTTAAGCGGACGCTCAACCCAACCGGGAAGACATTCAAACACCGCCATCATTCCAATAAATTAGACGCTCAAGGAACGACCATGATCCGCAAATACATCCTCGTGTGCCTCTTCGTCCTCTGCCTGTCCTCGCCCGCCTCAGGCGCGACCCTCGGCGACGTCACCCTGCCCGACACGGTCACCGAAAGCGGGACTGAGCTGAAGCTCAACGGCATGGCCATGCGAACCTTCACCTTCTTCGACGTCTACGCGGCCGGCCTGTACCTCGCCTCGCCCTCGGGCGACGCGGCGGCGATCCTGGCGGCCGACGGGCCGCGGGTCATGACCATGCATTTCCTGCGCGAGGTCGGGGCCGAGAAGATCGCGTCGGCCTGGCTGGACGGCCTGACCGCAAACACCCCGGCAGCCGACGCGTCCCTGAAGGAGCGCTTCGCCAGGCTCGGCGCCATGATGGAGACCCTGGACAAGGGCCAGACCCTGGAATGCGTCTACGTACCCGGCAAGGGCACGACCATCCGGGTGCGCGGCCAGGCCAAGGGCATCATCGAAGGGAAGGACTTCAGCGACGCCCTGCTGTCCTGCTGGATCGGCCCCAAGCCCGGGCCGGGCGAAAAATTCAAGGCCGGCATCCTCGGCCGACGCTGACACGAGGCGCCCACCGGGCGCCTTTTTCATTTCCGGTTCCAGGGGAAATAGCGGCTCACGGCCTCCCAGGCGTAGCGCACGCCGCGCACGACAAACAGGCCGAGCACCGTCAGCAGGGCGGCGTTGGTCCTGGCCGCCTGCACCGCTGACTCCTGAAAGTAGGATTTGGCCTGCCGGTACTCCTCTTCAACGGGGGTGACCTCAGGCGCAGCGGCGTCGGATTCCTCCGCCTTCTCCACCGGCACGAGGGCCCCCTTCTTCTCGTCCATCACATCTTTCTCCCTATGAATTCGCCCACCAGGCGATTGAAGGCATCCATATCCCCGCGCACACCGTAGCGCAGGGCCACATACGCGTCCGCGATCTCCCGCGCCGCCGGACCAAGGTCCGGACGTTCCAGACCGATGCGCCCGGCGTAGTCCACCGGGCCCTCCGAGGCTCTCCTGGGCAGCCCGGCCCGCTCCATGACGCGGCAGAACCGTGCGTAGAGCAGCGCGACCGGATCCGTATCGGCCCGCCGCGAACGCAGCATGAGCCAGAAGACCGTCCCCAGCACGACCGCCAGCCCCAGGGCCAGCAGGCCCGCCAGCTTGCCGGCCCCGGCGCGGGTCGACGGGTCGAGGCCCAGACGCTGCCACAGGCTGCGCTGCCTGTCGTGGCTGAAGCCCAGCACCCACTGGTTCCAGGAGTTGTTGGCCGCATCCCAGCCCAGCTGGAAAAGGCGCCCCACCCGGCGCAGGGCCCGCAGCCCTTCGGGCACGGCCTCGCCCTGCCCCTGCGGGGCGATCACGGCCTGGGCTCCCACGGACAGGCGCTGCGGGGCCACCACCGAGGTCGGGTCAACCCGCAACCAGCGGCCGTCCTCCCAGACCTCGACCCATGCGTGGGCGTCGGACTGGCGGACGATGAGGTACTGGCCCATGGGGTTGAACTCCCCGCCCTGGTACCCGACCACCACCCTGGCCGGCACGCCGGCGCTCCGCAGCAGAAAGGTCATGGCCGAGGCGTAATGTTCGCAGTATCCCCTTCGGGAGGCAAACAAAAACTGATCGATGATGTCCCCTTCCATGGCTCCGGGCTGCAGGCTGTACACGAAGCCGCCCTCGCGGAAAAGGTCCAGGGCGGCCTCTATCATACCGCGCGTCCCGCGGCCTTCGCCCCGCCACTTCAGGGCCAGCTCCCGGGCCCGGGGATTGCCGTCTTCGGGGAGGGCCGTCCATTGCGGGCCCGCGGGCTCGACGGCAGGCGCCGCCGGGGCGGAGACGAGGTCGTAACGCATGCGGGAGCGGACCAGACGCAGGCTGACCAGGGTCCGGTCCGAACGCAGCACGGCCCCGCGCGGGGCGATGACCGGCAGGTCCAGGGCGAAGAGCCATTCCTTGCCGTGGGGCTCCACGGTCAGGGCGTACTCGGTCCGGTCCGTCGGAAGCTCGGCGGTCTTGTCGGCCGCTTCGAAAGGCTGGTCCCGGAACCATTTGCTCCCGTCAAAAGAGTCGAGCACGAGTCCGCGCCAATACAGGCCGTCGCGGTCCGGGGCCGGGCCGAAGAAATCGACGCGGAAGGCTACCTCGCCGGACAGGGACAGGCTGGACACGGAGCCCGGCTCCAGGGTGTCGCTGAAGCCCGTCACGCCCTCGTCGCGGTCGTCCTGCACGCCCCACAGGGCGCCCGGCAGGCGCGGGAAAAAGACGAAGAGCAGCAGGGCCAGGGGCAGGGACTGGACGAGCAGCACCGCCCCGCCGCGCAGGTCCGGGGCCAGGGTGGGCCGAGCCGAGTGCAGGTGGACCAGGGCCGCGGTCACGGCCAGGACCGAGAGGATCATGTACGCGCTCATGAGCAGGCCCTGGGAATAGAGCACGTTGGTCACGACCACGAAATAGGCCAGGAAGAGAAGGGCCAGCATATCCCGCACGGACTTGCTCTCCACGGCCTTGAGCCCGAGCATGAGGGACAGCAGGGCCACGCCCTCGTCGCGGCCGAAGGAACGGCCGTAGTAGGCGAAGACCAGGCCCAGGCAGCCCAGGGCCAGGATGACGCGCAGCCAGCGCGGCGGCACGGGCCAGCCGCGGTACTGCATGCCCAGGGCGTAGCCCCAGGCCGCGCAGACGAAGGCGGCGACGAAGGCCGGGACGCGCAGGAGGTGCGGGGCGAAGGCCACGGCCAGGGCGGCCAGGACCACGCTGAAGCGCCGTTTGTCGTGGATCATGCGGCCTCCGGCAGGAGGGCCAGTGCCTCCAGGCAGCGATGGACGTGGGCGGCCCCGCTGCCCGGCTCGATGAAAAGGGTCGGAAGCCGCAGTCCGTAGCCCAGGCCCCGGCGCTCGGCCTCGCGCACCAGCCCGGCCAGGAGGCTGATGCGCTCCTCGTATTCCGAGGCCCGGACCTCGTCCCAGTCGAAGACCAGGGTCCGCGCCACGCCCGAACGGTACTCCTTGGCGAAGAGTCCCAGGCCGCGGGCCGAGGCCTTCCAGGAGATGCGCGATGGCCCGTCCGCTGGCCGGTAGGGGCGGATGCCGCCGAACTCGCCCGACTGGGCCACGGCGCCAAGCCCTCCGTCCTCCCCAGAGCCCTGCATGAGGTGCCAGTCCAGGGCGTCCACGGGCAGGAGCCGCGGGTAGACCAGGCCCGTCACGGGCAGGATGAGGGGCGACCAGGCCCGGAAGAGGCCCAGGGGATAGCGGGTGCTGACAACCACCTTGTCCAGGGGCAGCCGGCCGCGTCGGGTCGTGGGCACACCCAGGTCCAGCTCGCGGCCCTCGCCCGCGGCCAGGGACATTTCGGCCGCGGTCAGGCCGACCCGCACCTGCAGACGCCTTCGCTCACGCCCCGCGGCGCGGAACATGAACTGCAGCCGCGCCTCCTCGCCGCAGTAGGCCGGCAGGAGCCTCCCGTGCTCCAGCTCCAGCCCGGCCAGGTTGGCGTAGGCGTGGATGGCCGAGACCACGGCCACGCTGCCGAGGATGAAGGTCAGCAGGAAGGCGAGGTTGTTGGTGTAGTTGATGGCCGCCAGGAGCATGGCCAGGAGGAAGGCGCCGAAGACCATGCCGGCCCGGGTCGGCAGGATGAAGATCCGCTTGCGGTCCAGGCGCGCGGGCAGGTCGGCCCGCAGCCGGGCCAGCACGAGGTTGCGGATGAAACGTGGCAGGGCCATGCGCCGCTCCCGGCCCCGTCAGGGGATGGGCACCGCGTCGAGGACGGCGGCCATGTCCACGGGTGCGCCGCCGGCCGGGCGCAGGCGGTGCACGGCCAGGCTCGGGAACACGGCCTGCACGTCCTCGGGCAGGACGTAGTCGCGGCCGTCGAGGAAGGCCCAGGCCCGGGAGGCCCGCACCAGGGCCTGCCCGGCCCTGGGCGAGAGCCCGTTGACGAAGCGCCCGCCGGCCCGCGTCCACTCCAGCAGGTCGCGCACGTAGCGCAAGAGCGGCGTGCTGGTGCGCACGTGGTCCGCGCGCTCCTGCAGGTCAAGGATCTCGTCGGCGCCGGTCACGGCCTCCGGCAGCACGGGCCGCCCGGCGTTCTGGCTGCGGCCCAGGAGTTCCAGCTCCGAGTCCAGATCCGGGTAGCCCAGGCTGATGCGGAAGAGGAAGCGGTCCAGCTGGGACTCGGGCAGCGGGTAGGTTCCGGCCTGGTCCAGGGCGTTCTGGGTGGCCAGGACGAAGAAGGGACGGGGCAGCAGGCGCGTGCTGTTGTCCAGACTGACCTGCTGCTCCTCCATGACCTCAAGCAATGCGCTCTGGGTCCGCGGCGTGCCGCGATTGATCTCGTCGGCCAGGAGCACGTTGGTGAAGACCGGGCCGGGGTGGAAGACGAAGGAGGCCTCGGCCGCGTCGAAGACCGAGACCCCCAGCACGTCGGCCGGCAGGAGGTCGTTGGTGAACTGCACCCGCTTGAAGTCCAGGCCCAGCACCGTGGCCAGGGCCTTGGCCAGGGTGGTCTTGCCGATGCCCGGGATGTCCTCGATGAGCAAATGCCCCCGTGCCAGGAGGCAGGCCACGGACAGGCGCAGCTGCATCTCCTTGCCCAGGACCACGCCGCCCAGCAGATCCAGGGCCTTCTTCAGGGTGCCGTTCACTAGGCCCCCAGGAGCTGGCCCATGGAATAGAGCCGGCCGGGTTTCTGGCCCGAGAGCCAGATGGCTGCTCGCAGGGCGCCGCGGGCGAAGTTCTCGCGGGAGTGGGCGCGGTGGGTGACCTCGATGCGCTCGCCGGGGCCGAAGAAATATACCGTGTGGTCGCCGACCACGTCGCCGCCGCGCAGGGCGTGCACGCCGAGTTCCTCGTGGGGTCGGGCGCCGATAATGCCCTGGCGGCCGTAGTTGCCGACATCCTCCATCTTCCAGCCGCGGGACTCTGCCAGGACCTGGGCCAGCTTCACGGCCGTGCCGCTGGGCGCGTCCTTCTTGTGATGGTGGTGAATCTCGGTGATCTCCATGTCGTAGGCCTCGCCCAGGATGCGTTCGAGCATGGGCAGGACGCGGACCAGGGCGTTGACGCCGATGGACATGTTCGGGGACCAGAAGATCGGCGTATCCCTGGCCAGGGTCTCAAGCTCCGCCAGTTGCCCGGCCGAGAGACCGGTGGTGCCGATGACCACGGGGTTGCCGGTCCTGGAGGCCTTGCGGGCCGTGGACAGGCTCACTTCCGGAGCCGTGAAGTCGATGACCGTGGCGCCCGGACTGGACGGCAGCAGGTCCTGCAGGTCATGGGCCACGGGGCAGCCCAGGATCTCCAGCCCGGCGCTGTACTCGGCCCGCTCCACAACCCCTCGCACGCTGAAATCGTCGGATTCCGTGGCCAGGCGGACCAGGGTGGAGCCCATCCGTCCCTTGGCGCCCATGATGATGACTGGAATGCTCATGTGTCTGACTCCTGTGGTGTTAGTGCCCGACTGCGCCGATGAGACGCAGATATTCGTCTTCCTGCAGGACCGCGGTCCCGAACTGCCGGGCCTTGGCCGTCTTGGCGGCCCCGACGTTCTCGCCGCAGACCAGGTAGTCGGTCTTGGCGTTGACGGCGCTCTGCACCAGGGCGCCGAGGGCCCGGGCCTGCTCCTGCATGTCCTCGCGGGAGCCGCGCATCTTGCCCGTGAAGACCACGTGCTTGCCCGCCAGGGGGCTGGCGGCGGCAGTTTCCGTCGCCTGGGCCGCGCCCGTGGGACGGATGTTGAAGCCCAGGTCCAGCAGGTGCCGCAGGGTCGGGGCCTGACGTCCAAGGCCGGCAGCGACGGACCGGGCCGTGACGGCGCCGAAGCCTCGGATGGCTTCGATCCCCTCCTGTCCGATGTCCGGCAGCTCCTCCAGGCGGAAATTCTCCAGCAGCTTGCGGCTGTCGCCCTTGCCCAGATCCTCTATGCCAAGGGCGGCCAGGAAACGCCAGTCCTCGACCTCGCGGGTGCGGCTCAGATACACGGCCTCGGCCAGGTTGGCCGACTGCACGGGGCCGAAGCCCATGGCCCGGAAATCGTCCTCGCCCAGTTCGTACACCTTTTCGAGGCTGTCATACCCCGAACGGACGACTTTTTCCACGGTCTTGCGGCCGAACCAGTCGGCGTTGCCCAGGGTCTTGAACCAGTGCTCGATGGTCTGCACGACCTGATCCGGACAGTGCTCGTTGCGGCAGAGCAGGAAATCGTTCTCGCGCGAGAGGGCCGCGCCGCAGGACGGGCAGGCTTCGGGCAGATGCGCCGGGGCTGGGACGAGAACCTCCTCGACCTTGGGGATGACCTCGCCGCTGCGGATGATCTCGATCTCGGCCCCGGTCCCAAGGCCCTTCTTCTCAAGGAACCCGGCGTTGTGGGCCGTGACGCGGCGGATGGTGGCGCCCGAGACGTTCACGGGACTGACCATGAGCACGGGCGTGACCTTGCCCGTGCGGCCCACCTGCCAGACCACGTCCTCGACCTCGGTCACGGCCGTCTCGCCCTTGCGCTTGACGGCGATCTGCCAGCGGTAATGATGGCTGGTGGCGCCCATGGTGCGGCGCACGTCCTCGTCCGTGACCTCGACCACCAGGCCGTCCTGCGGGTAGTCGACCTGCGCCGAAAGCTCGGCCCATATCCCGTCCAGGCGGGCCAGCAGCTCCGCCCCGTCCACCACCTCGTTCGGCAGTTCGCTGTACGGCACGAAATGCACGGCCTCGTCGGCCAGGGCCCTGGCAGCCAGTTCGTTGACCGTGTCCGAGGACACGATGCCGACCACAAGGTTGCGCGGGTGCTCGAAAGCATCGGACAGGTGCTCGTCGAAATAGCTCTGCAGGATGACCATCTCGCCCACGCCCCGGCCGCGGCCGCCCAGAGGAATCATGCCCTTGGCGAAGGCCGAACTGACCTCGTAGCCGGACTCGCCGTTGCCGCGCGTGACGAAGAAGGTGCCGTCGTCGCGGCCGGCCAGGCCGTCGAGCTTGGGCGTGACGCGGTAGCGGACGTCCGTGATGCCTATCTCCCCTGCCTCCTTCTCCACTCTGGCCACGAAGCGGGCCAGCTCCTCGGACGTGTAGGCCTTGTCCGTGGACAGCATGGGCGCGGGGTGGCGGATCTCGCGCTTGCCGGCGAAGGTCTCGGGCTCCACGCGATGCAGGAAGGGGTGCTCGGGAGCGAGCTCCCGCAACCGCCCGATGAGCTGGTCGTACTGCGCGTCGGTGACAACGGGCGCTCCGCGGCGGTAGGCCTCGTTGTACTCGGCCAGGCGCTCGGCCAGGCGGTCGGCCTCGGACGGCAGGTTCAGGGGCAGGCTCATGCCTCGCCTCCGGCGTCCCGGCCTGCAGCCTGCAGTCCGGGGAAATTCTCTGGCGGCCCGACCGCCACCAGGGTGTCGCCGGCCTCGATGACCGTTTCGGGATGGGGGTTGAAGGTCATCTTCCCGGAGGCCTTCTCGATGCCGATGATCATGAGATTGAAGCGCGGCCGGATGCCCGAGGTGATGAGGGTCGTGCCGACCAGCTCCGAGCCGGGCCGGATCAGGATCTCCTCCATCTGCAGGTTGTGGCCCTGGGTGGCCAGTTCCATGAAATCGGTCACCGTGGGCCTCAGCATGACCTGGGCGATGCGCTTGCCGCCGATCTGGTGCGGGGTCAGCACGCGGTTGGCACCGGCCCGTTCCAGCTTGGCCACGGATTCGGGCCGGTCGGCGCGGGCGATGATGGTCAGCCGCGGGTTGAACTGGCGCGAGGACAGGGTGATGTAGACGTTCTCGGCGTCCTGGCTGACGCAGGCGAACAGGCCCTTGGCGCGCTCCACCCCGGCCGCCAGGAGGAGCTCGTCGGTGGTGGCGTCGCCGGCCAGGAAGAGGTGCCCCTCGCGCTCCAGCTCGAAGAGCAGGTCGGGATCCTTTTCAAGGACGACCACGGGCAGGTCCTCCCGCCGGAACTCAGCGGCGATGACGGCCCCGATGCGCCCGAAGCCGCAGATGATGTAGTGGTCGTCCAGAGAGTCGATGATCTTCTGCACCTTGCGTTTCCCCCATAAGTCGTGGAGGCGCCCCTCGACCACGACCTGCGTGAAGGCGCCCACGAGATAGGCGAAGCTGCCCACGCCCATGAGAATGAGAAAGGAGACCATGAGCCGCGCCCTGTCCGAGAGGGGATGCAGCTCCATGTACCCCACGGTGGAAAGGGTCATGACCACCTGGTAGAAACTGTCCAGCAGGTTCCACCCTTCCACCACCATGAAAATGAACAGCCCGTAAATGAAGACGCCCAGCAGAAATCCGGCGCCGAGCACCAGCGGGAAAAAGGAGCCGAAACGGAACTTCACGGTCTGGTACAGACCGGTGAAACCCCTCAGGCCGGCGGAACATCCGGGCAGGAAGCGGCGCAGGAACGAACTGCGCAGTGAGCACGTGTTCATGGTCGTGTCGCCTTGGAGCCTTCCAGGCCGTAGCGTTTTTCCAGGCTCTTGATGCGGTCCCTGATGCGCGCGGCCTCCTCGAATTCGAGCATCTCCGCGGCCTTGCGCATTTCGCGGGCCAGCCTGGCCACTTCCCTGGCCGCGTTGTCCGGGCCTGGATCGTACTCCGCGGTCCGCTCGGCCGCCCGCTCCTGCTCCTTGATCTCCTGGTGCAGGTCGTACAGCACGTTCTCGGACTTCTTGCGGATGGACTGCGGGACGATGCCGTGCTCCTCGTTGTGGAGGGCCTGGCGCTCGCGCCGCCGCCGCGTCTCGCCCATGGCCTCGGCCATGGAGCGGGTCACGTTGTCGGCGTAGAGCAGGACCTTGCCCCGCACGTTGCGCGCTGCGCGGCCGAAGGTCTGGATCAGGGACCGCGTCGAGCGCAGGAAGCCCTCCTTGTCCGCGTCCAGAATGGCTACCAGAGAGACTTCCGGAATATCAAGGCCCTCGCGCAGCAGGTTGATGCCCACGAGCACGTCGAACTCGCCGGCGCGCAGGGCCTGGATGATGGCCACGCGCTCCAGGGTGTCGATGTCCGAGTGCAGGTAGCGGGCCCGCACGCCCCTGGCCTGCAGGAACTCCGTCAGGTCCTCGGCCATGCGCTTGGTCAGGGTCGTGACCATGACCCGCTCGCCCGCCGCTATGCGCTCCAGGCACTGACCCATGAGATGGTCCATCTGGCCCTTGGTCGGCACGATCTCCATCTCCGGGTCGATGAGGCCCGTGGGCCGGATGATCTGCTCCACGACCACGCCCTGGGCCCGCTCCAGCTCCCAGGGCCCCGGCGTGGCCGAGACGAAGACGGACGTGCCGATGCGCTCCAGGAACTCGTCGAAACACAGGGGGCGGTTGTCCAGGGCCGAGGGCAGGCGGAAGCCGTAGTCCACGAGGGTCTGCTTGCGCGAGCGGTCGCCGTTGAACATGCCCCCGACCTGGGGCACGGAGATGTGCGACTCGTCCATGAAGAGCAGGAAATCCTTGGGGAAATAGTCCAGCAGCGTGGCCGGAGGCTGCCCCGGACTGCGGCCGTCGAGGTGCAGGGAGTAGTTCTCGATGCCGTTGCAGTAGCCCAGCTCCTCGATCATCTCCAGGTCCAGCTGGGTCTTCTGCTCCAGGCGCTGGGCCTCGACGAGCATGTTGTTGGCGCGGAAAAATTCGAGGCGCAGCCGCAGCTCCTCGCGGATGTCGGCCATGGCCCGGACCAGGTTGTCGCGGTCCGAGACGTAGTGGCTGGCCGGGTAGATGACGGTCTTCTGCACCCGCGACAGGATCTCGCCCGTCAAAGGGTCCGTCTCGTAGATGCCGTCGATCTCGTCGCCGAAGAACTCCAGGCGCAGGGCCTGCTCGTGCTCGTAGGCCGGTATGATCTCCAGCACGTCCCCGCGCACGCGGAAGGTGCCGCGGTGCAGGTCGTAGTCGTTGCGCTCGTACTGCACGTCCACCAGCCGCCCGATGACCGTCTCCATGGCGATGGGCTGCCCGCACTCCACGGGGATGACCATCTTGGCATAGTACTCGGGCGAGCCCAGGCCGTAGATGCAGGACACCGAGGCCACGATGATCACGTCGCGCCGCGTCAGCAGGGCGTGGGTCGCGGCGTGGCGCAGCTTGTCGATGTCCTCGTTGATGGCCGAGTCCTTCTCGATGTACGTGTCCGAGTGCGGCAGATAGGCTTCGGGCTGGTAGTAGTCGTAATAGCTGACGAAATACTCCACGGCGTTGCGCGGGAAGAGCCCCTTGAACTCGTTGTAGAGCTGGGCGGCCAGGGTCTTGTTGGGGGCCATGATCAGGGCCGGTCGCTCCGTGCGGGCGATGACGTGGGCCATGGTGAAGGTCTTGCCCGAGCCGGTCACACCCAGGAGGACCTGGTCGCGCACGCCCTGCGCCATCCCGGCGCAGAGGGCGTCGATGGCCGCGGGCTGGTCGCCGCGCGGGACGAATTCGGATTCAAGCTGAAAGAGGGACATGCGTACCTGCACGCCGCGCTGCGGGCGCGGCGCCGAGAGGGGCTATCTGGGACGGATGCCCAGCACGTTGGGCGCGGGCCAGAAGTTCCGGTTGCTGCCTTGAAAGAAGTCGGACTGGTATTCGCCGACGAAGCGCCCGACATAGCCGGCCACGTCGACGTACATGGCCGCGTCGGCCCCGCCCTCGACGTACATGGCGCCGATGAGGTCCAGGGGCAGGTCGAGAAGGGCCTGGGCGAACTCGTGCAGGGTCACCTGCGGCCGGCAGTGGATGAACAGCACGCGGTTCGACGCGTCCATGCCGATGGCCGCGGCCGAGTGGCGGCGGTCGTTCTGGGTCCAGAGGTTCTCCCGCTCGCGGCTGATGAGGCGGTAGTTCTGGATGATGCCGTCGTAGGCCGTGAGCACGGCCTCCCAGTCGGGGTCGAGCTTGCGGTCCACCCAGCGCACCCGCGGCAGGGAGGCCTCCCGGGGCTGAAAGGCCAGAAACGCGCCGTAGCCCGGATGCAGGAAGTCGCTGACCAGGACATCGGCGTCACGCATGTAGCCGGTGCTGCGCAGGCGGTCGTCGGAGCGGAACATGCCCGCGTTGATGGCGGCCACGAAGCCCGAAAGCCTGGCCCAGTCCTGCATGCTGCGCATCTCGCCCGTTTTCAGGGCCGAACCCAGGGCCAGGTCGTAACGGGCCGGGTCGATGCGCAGCACGGCCATGCCGCCCTGCTGTCCCGCCAGATCGCCGAACTGGTCCGGGACCAGGAATTCACGCAGTTCCAGTCCGGGCGCCAGCAGTCTCCACTCCTCCGCGGGCAGCGGGGAGGCCGTGGCGCACAGCACCAGAAGGGAAAAGAGAGCGCGAGGGAGAATGGCGAACATGCTGGAGACTCCGTTGGGCGACGGCTGGGCCCATTGCCGATACATTTCACAGAAGCGGAATCATTTCAAGCAGAACCGGTTCGCCGGCATTGAAGCCCGTGCCGAACCATGCTAGACAGCTTGAAAAATTGACGCCAACGCCTGCTCACGGAGGAAGGTCTCATGGAGATAGTCCGCAAGGAACCGCAGTCCCCGTCGCCCTGCCCGCGCGGCCATGTCGCCACCATCTGCATCCGGGCCTTCAAGGGCCGCAAGGATGTCCTGGTCCACCTGTTCCGGCCGCAGTGGGACCCCGCGGAGGAGGGAGGCTACCCGTGGGCCGAGCTCGTGCGGGAGGACTCGGCCGGAGGCCGCGGCAACAGCCGCGAGGTGCTGATGGAATCCTTCACGGCCGCGGAGATGGACCGGATCGTCGAGTATCTGGCCGGCCGCTACGCCGAGCGCCTGACCCGCATCTCCACCAACATCCTGGAATTCCCCCTGCCCGGCGGCCTGCTGCCCCTGCGTTCCATGCCCGAGGGCAAGGACATCGGCCGCATCCGCTTCGAGATCGTGCCGGGCTACCCCCTTCCCTTCACCGTGCACGGACTGTACGACCTGAGCCAGCACAAGCCCATGGACCCGGGCGGCACCCAGGACTAATCCGCTTCGCCCTCGAATGCCTGCCGCAGGAGGCGGAACAGGGCACGTCCGTTCTTGGACGGCTTGCCGGCCTCCTTCTCGGCGGCCGCCAGGCGCGCCAGGCGGTTCAGCTGCTGCGGGTCCAGCCCGAAGCGCCCGACCAGCTCCGTCAGCACCTCCCGGTCACCGCCCACCAGGGCGTCCCGCCACTCTTCGATCTGATGGAATTCCTCGGCCTGCTGATACCGGAGCTGGTCCAGCTCATCCATGGCCTGGCGCAGGGGCTCCGGGTCGATCTTGCGCATGACCGTGCCGATGAACTGCAGCTGCCGCCGCCGGGCCTCCTTGTCCTTCAAGGTGTGGTAAAAGCGCACCGCCTCGGCCAGGTCCTCGGGCAGGCCCAGGCGATCCAGCTGCTCGGGCGCCAGTTCCAGGAGGCTCTCGCCGAGCTTCTGCAGGGCGACCATGTCGCGCTTGCGCTGTGACTTGCTGGGCCGGCCTTCCCAGTCCTCCTCGTTTCCATAGACGAATTCGGTCATGTTGGACTCCGTAAAGTTCGTTCAGGACCGCCCGCAGACCAGGCCGCCGTCGCGCAGGGTCCAGACCCCGCGCAGGAAAGGCAGCTCCAGGGCCGCGCGCAGCCGGGAGAGAAATGCGACCCTGGGCACCTCGAACCCGCCGAAGCGGAGCATGTGCGCCGTGGTCTGCTGACAGTCGAAAAGCGTGAAACCCGCGCGGTCCAAGGCCCGCATCAACGTCACCAGGGCGGCCTTGGAGGCGTCGGGCTCGCGGTAGAACATGGATTCCCCGAAAAAGGCCCCGCCCATGGCCACCCCGTAGAGCCCGCCGGCCAGTTCGCCGCCGGACCAGGCCTCCACGCTGTGGGCGAAGCCCAACTCGTGCAGGCGGCAGTAGGCGGCCAGCATCTCGGGCACGATCCAGGTCCCGTGGGCCCCCCGTCTGGGCGTGTCGGCGCAGAGGCCGATGACCCGTTCGAAGGCCGTGTCCAGGGTGAAGGTGAAGCGCCCCTGGCGCAGGATGCGCTCCAGGCGCCGGGGCACGTGAATCCGCGAAGGTTCCAGGATGAGGCGCGGGTCCGGGCTCCACCACAGGATGGGCGCGTTCTCGCTGTACCAGGGGAAGATGCCCTGGCCGTAGGCCATGAGCAGACGCTGGGGCGAGAGGTCCCCGCCCACGGCCAGCAGCCCGTCCTCGTCGGCGTGGGCCGGGTCGGGGAAGACGGGCTGGGCGTTCAGGGCGAAGACGGTCATGGGGTCATCTGGGCGTGAAGGTGAACTCCAGCTCCTTCCCGTCCCCGAGGCCCACGTGCACGGAGCCTCCCGCGGCCAGTTCGCCGAAGAGGATCCGGTCGGCCAGCCTGTCCTTGACCTCCTTCTGGATGAGCCGCCCCAGGGGGCGGGCTCCGAAGGCGGGGTCGAAGCCCTTTTTCGCCAGCCACGAGCGCGCCTCGGGGGTCAGTTCCAGGGTCACGTTCTTGGCCGCAAGCTGGACGCCCAGCTCGGCCATGAACTTGTCCACGATCTGCTCCATGATGTCCTGGGTCAGGGAATGGAACGTGACGATGGCGTCCAGGCGGTTGCGGAACTCGGGGCTGAAGAGCTTCTCCACGGCGGCCAGGCCGCGCAGGCCGCGGTCCTCCTCCACGCCGGCCTTGAAGCCGATGGCGTTGCCGCTCATCTCGCGGGCGCCGGCGTTGGAGGTCATGAGCAGGATCACGTTGCGGAAGTCGGACTTGCGGCCGTTGTTGTCCGTCAGGGTGGCGTGGTCCATGACCTGCAGCAGGATGGAAAACATGTCCATGTGCGCCTCCTCGATCTCGTCGAGGAGGAGCACGCAGTGCGGGGTCTTGCGGATGGCGTCGGTCAGGAGGCCCCCCTGCTCGAAGCCCACGTAGCCGGGAGGCGCGCCGATGAGCCGTGCCACGGCGTGCTTCTCCATGTACTCGCTCATGTCGAAGCGCACGAAGGCCACGCCGAGGCAGCTCGCCAGCTGCTTGGCCAGTTCGGTCTTGCCCACGCCCGTGGGGCCCGTCAGCAGGAAGGAGCCCAGGGGGCGCTCGGCGTTGCCCAGGCCCGCGCGGGAGCGCTTGATGGCCTGGGCCAGCTGCTCCACGGCCTCCTTCTGGCCGAAGACCTGGCCGCCCAGGTCCTTTTCGAGGTTGGCCAGGCGGTCGCGGTCCGAGGACGTGACGCGGGAGCTCGGGATGCGGGCCATGCGCGCCACCACTTCCTCCACGTCGCGCCGGGTCACGGACTTGCGGCGGTTCTTCTCGCCCGAGAGGACGAAGATGGCGCCGGCCTCGTCGATGACGTCGATGGCCTTGTCGGGCAGGCAGCGGTCGTTGATGTGCCGGGCGGACAGCTCCACGGCCGCGGTGATGGCCGAGGGCTGGTACTTCACGCCGTGGAACTCCTCGTAATAGGGTTTGAGGCCCATGAGGATCTTCTCGCTCTCGGCCACGGTGGGCTCGACGATGTCGATCTTCTGGAAGCGCCGGGACAGGGCCCGGTCCTTCTCGAAATGGTTCTTGTATTCCTCGTAGGTCGTGGAGCCGATGCAGCGCAGCTCGCCCGAGGCCAGCACGGGCTTGAGGATGTTGGAGGCGTCCATGGAGCCCCCGCTGGTGGAGCCGGCGCCGACGATGGTGTGGATCTCGTCGATGCACAGGATGGCGCCGTCCATGGCCTTGAGCTCGGAGATGACGCCCTTGAGGCGCGCCTCGAAGTCGCCGCGGTACTTGGTCCCGGCCAGGAGGCTGCCCATGTCCAGGGCGAAGATGCGGGTCTGGGCGAACTGCTCGGGCACCTCGCCGCGGGCGATCTTGAGGGCCAGGCCCTCGGCCACGGCGGTCTTGCCCACGCCGGGGTCGCCGACGAAGATGGGGTTGTTCTTCTTGCGCCGGGCCAGGACCTGCAGAGTGCGCTTCAATTCCTCGTCGCGGCCGACCAGGGGGTCGATCTTGCCTTCCATGGCCCTGGCCACCAGGTCCACGGTGTACTTCTCCAGGGCGCTCTGCTTGCCGCCCTCCCTGGGCTCGGCTTCGACCGTCCCGCCCGCGTCGGGGAGTTCGTGGGAAATGTACTCGAGGACGCCAAGCTTCGTCAGGCCCTGGGCCTTGAGGTAATAGACCGCGAAGGCGTCCTCCTCCTCGAGCATGGCCGCCAGGAAGTCGCCCGCCTGGACCTGGGCCTTGCCGGCCGACTGGATGTGCAGGATGGCGCGCTGCATGGCGCGCTGCACGCTGACCGTCTGCACGATCTCGTGCTCGGGGCGCGGGTTCACGTCCAGGTGGTCCGTGAAGAACTGCACCAGTTGCCTGCGCAGGCGGTCGACGTCGATGCCGCAGCCCTGCAGGAGATGCTGCCCGTGCGAATCCAGCGTGTAGCTGTACAGCAGATGCTCCAGGGTCAAAAACTCATGCTGGCGCAGTTTCACCTCGCGCACGGCATTCCCGATGATTCTTTCCAACTCCTTACTCAGCATTCACACCTCTTCCATGGTACAGCGCAGGGGGAACGACCTGGCCCTGGCCATCTGATGCACGATCTGCACCTTGGTCTCGGCCACCTCGGCCGTGTATATCCCGCACAGGCCGATGCCCTTCTCGTGGACGCTCATCATGATGGCGAAAGCCTCGGTCTCGGACTTTCCGAACACATTCATAAGCACCTCCACGACGAAGTCCATGGACGTATAATCGTCGTTATGCAACAAAACCTTGAACTGCCGCGGCTCCTGCAACTGGTCCTCGACGGCGATGTCAGGCTCGGAACCCGGAAACTCGTATGGCTCGGTCATGGGGCGGCCTACTCGTCCTCACCGTACTCGTCGATCCAGGCCTGCAGGATCTCAACGACCTGCTTTGCCTGCTTGACCGAGGAAATGTTGAACTTGGAGTGGGGCGAAAAACGCCCGTTGCGCTTCTGGTAGCGCCCGACCCGGAACTTGACGGGACCGAACTCCTCCTCGCCGCGTCCGACCTCCTGGTAGGCGAACATGACCGTGGCCCAGGCGCCGCGCGTCAGCACTTCCTTCTTCAGTTCGCGGACCTTCTGGACCCCGTCCTCGTCGGACCAGTCTATGGAAATGTCGTCGATGGTTTCGGCCATGCTTTCTCCTCGTTGTTGCCGCTCTCGGCATTTATCCTTTGCGGCGTTCCGTCACGCCCCTGATCTGCCCGGTACCGCCGCCCCGCATCCGGGATCGGCCATCCGATGCGGGGACCGCCCCCGTCGATGCGGGACTATTAATGTCGTGCACGTGAAATGCAAGCGCCAAGGAGGGCATGGGAACAGGAAGAGACGCGGCGCACGGCGAACCGCCCCGAGCCGTTTCACTCGAAAACAGGGGAATTCTTATGGTCTCGCGTCGAAATCGGCGCACGGGTCCGCCTCAAGGCGTGCACCGAGGCGCACCGGATTCGTGGCGACATGGAAGTGGTCGCCGGATTGTCCGGCGACCACTGAAAAATGGATGACGAAGGGTTATTTGGCCAGACGCTTGGCGGAATACTGCCACATGTCCCAGTTTTCGGGCTTGTTGACGGAAACGAACTCGGCGACGCCCTTCTTGGCGGGGTTCTGCCGACGGCGTTCGGAATACTGCCACATGTCCCAGGTCTCGGGACGGGTGAGAAGATGAGCGGTGATCATGCTGCCTCCAGTGGTTGAGGGTTAGGCGTGTGTGTAATTGGAAAATTACACAAAACCCGAAAAGGGGGCAAAGCTTGATCTTTATTTCATACTCAGTTAATTTAGATAATTTGAGTATGAATTAACCATCCTCCACATCCTCCGCTATTAAATCTCATTTTTTCAATAAGTTAGCCTAAATTTGGACAGCCGGCAATCAGCCGTGAAGGTCGTCGGGCAGATCCTCGTCCGCGCCGGGCGGATTGCCGTCGAACACGGCCGGAAGGTCGATGATGCAGGTGGTTCCTCGGTTGGGAGCCGAAACGACCTCGATGTCGCCATTGTGGGCCCCGATGATATAATCTGCCACATACATGCCGATGCCCGTCCCGTGAACCCCTTTGGAGGAAAAGAAAAGGGAGAACATCTTGTCGATGGTGGCCTGGTCCATGCCGATGCCGTTGTCGGCGATGCTGATGGACACGATGCGACCGGCCCTTTCGGCCTTCACGACCACCCGCCCCTCCCCATCCCGGTCGGCCATGCGGCAGGCGTCCACGGCATTGTCCAGAAAATTGAGCAGGGCCGAGAACAGGGCGTGGCGGTCGACCTCGAACTCGCCGCAGTCCCCGGCGACGTCGAGGGCCAGTTCGACACGCTGTTCGCGGGCCCTGGGCTCCGCGGTCAGCACGAGCTCATCCAGGAATTCCCGGACGCCGACCATGCGGGGTTCCAGGGGCCGGGGCTTGGAATAGTAAAGGATGTCCAGGACCATCTTGCGGATGTGGCCGATCCTGCCCTTGACCAGCCCCCACCCTTCGCGCAGCCGGTCGTCGTCGCCGCGGGCGAGGCCCGAATCCACCTTGTAGATGCCGGCGTCGAGGGACATGAGCAGCCCCTTAACGCCATGCGACATGGACCCGAGCATCATGCCCAGGGAGGTCACGTGGTCCTGCAGCTTGCGCAGCCGGGTGATGTCCGTGGCCATTTCCATGACGTGGGTCACGCGGCCGGAGTCGTCGCGGATGGGCGAGGTCCAGACGAGGATGTTCATCTCCTCCCCGGCCCTGGTCGTGACCACGGTTTCGACCTGATGGCTCGCGCCCGTCTCGAAGGTCCTGAGGATGGGACAGTCTTCGCACGGGTCCTTGAGGCCCTTGTACGCCTCGTGGCAGAAGCGCCCGAGGCCGGGGCCGAAGGCTTCGCGGAACCTGGCGTTGGAGGCCACGATGCGCAGGTCGCGGTCCTGCACGGTAAGGAAGCACGGCGCCGCGTCCAGAAGGTCGCGGCACGACTCGGCCATGGCCTGCAGGGGGCTGCCCCCCACGGGCCGCCGGAACCTGAGCAGGGAGCGTACCGCCAAAGCCACCACCTCGGGGTCCAGCGGGTCGAAGAGCACCACGGACGCGCCCGCGCGGAGATACTGAGCGTGGCGGACGCGGTTATCGGCCTTTTCGAGAACGACGATCGGAACATCGGGATTGCGGAGGGAGCATTCCGCCACCTCGGCCGTTTCCGAAAAGGGATGATCGAAGACGATGCACCCGCGCCCGGGAATGAGGGCGGGGCTGGCCTGGGCCGCAAGCTCCACGTCGACGCCTTCGTCGCGCAGGGCGTCCGGGACGGGGACGCTCGGCGCCGCTTCGGCTATCCAGAGAATACCGTGATGTTCCTTGCTCACGATGCGGCCAGGCGACTCGGAGTTATTTCAGCGCATCGGCCACGACCTGCAGGAGCTCGGTGGCGTCCACCGGCTTGGACAGGGTCGGCAGGCCTTTCTTGATGCGGGGCGAGACGCCGCTGACCACGACCACGGGGATGTCGCGCAGTTCGTTGTCGCGCCGCATGGTCGCGTAGAGGATGGTCCCGCTGCTGCGCGGCAGGTCGATGTCCAGGGTCATGAGATCCGGGCGCTCGCTCCTGAGGAGCTCCAGGCCCGTCTCCGCGTCGCGGGCGACCAGGGCCGTATAGCCGTTGTCCGTGAACAGATCGGACAGGTACGAGGCGACGACGGCGTCGTCCTCGACGACAAGTATCTTCTTTGCCATGTTTCCCTCAAAACGTGCGCCGTGCCGGAGACACGGCGCAGGTTCCGTTATGCCTTGATTTTGCCGAGGGCCTTGACCATTTCCAGGGCCACGCCCAGACCGTTCTGCATGTCCTTGGACCCCATGGCCTTGGCCATGCCGATGACGCCGACGCCCTTGACGGAGGCCAGGTCGACCTCGGTCATGGCGTCGACCAGCTTCTCCAGCACGGCGCGGGTTTCGGGGTTGGAGATGCGTTCGAGCACCGTCAGGAAGAAGACGAGGGTCTCGCCCATGTTCCTGATCTGGTCCGCGCTGAACGACTCGGCGGTCTTGGAGCCGATTTCGCCCAGGGCCGACAGCTTCTCGAAGGTGCCCTTGCGCTCCATCCTGTCGAAGGCTTCCACCGACGAGAGGAACAGGGGCTTGGTCATGGGCTCGACGGTCCGCCACAGGTCGATGATGTTCTCCAGCTGTTCGAGCACGTAGGTGATGTCGCGCACGCTGAACATCACGCGGCGGAACAGGGCGAAGAGGTCGTCCAGGTTGACCTTGTGGTCCATGGTGTTGAATTCGGCCACCGTGGACACGAAGGCCCCCTTCAAAATCGGAGCGAGGGTCTCGTGCAGGTCGTGGGAGCTTTCGGCCGAGCTTGCCATGCGCTCCAGTCTCTGCTCGATCCGGTCGAGACGCTCCAAAAGTACTGCATCATTGCTCATGCGAGGTTCTCCAAATTATTTTTTGCGGATGTCGTTCTTGCCTGCCATGTACATCTGCGGCTCGAGCGGCAGGTCGTGACCCTTGAGCATGAGATTGAAGTAGACCCAGCGGAACATGAGCTTGCCCCAGTAGTTCATCTTGGACTCGCCCAGCAGGTGGAAGGGGCCGACGCCGGGCAGGGGGTACATGCCGGGCAGGGGCTCCACCTCGTAGTTGAAGTCGATGAGGGAGGCCTTGTCGTAGCCGGTGACGATGAAGCAGTTGGAATGGCCGTCGAACTCGGGGTGCGCCTCCTCGCCGTTGATCTCGCGGAAGAGGTTGTCGCAGACCACGTCGCACTCGAAGTGGGCCACGGAACCGGCCTTGGAGGTGGGCACGTTGGTGGCGTCGCCCAGGATGTAGACGTTCTCGTACTCCTCGGACTTGAGGGTGTACTTGTTGGTCTTCATGTAGCCCATGGGGTCGGCGATCTCGCTGTCGATGATGACCTGGGCGCCGAGGTTCGGCGGGATGGAGACGAGCAGGTCGTAGGGGATCTCCTCGCCGTTCACCGAGGCCAGGGTCTTGCCGCCCGCGTCGACGCTGTCGATGACGAAGTTGGGCGTGATCTTGATGTTCTTTTCGTCGCACAGCTTGCCCAGGACGGCGTTGGCCACGGACTTGGTGAAGGCGCCCGTCAGGGGCGTGACCAGCTCGATCTCGATGTTCTGGCGCAGGCCGCGCTTGGCGAAGAACCAGTCGGCCATGTACACGAACTCAAGGGGCGCCACGGGGCATTTGATGGGCATTTCCGCGATGTTGAACACCAGGCGGCCCTTCTTGAAATTGTGCATGGCGCCGCACAGGGCCTGGGCTCCGTCGGGAGTGTAGAAGTTGTGGATGGCGCCGCCCCAGTCGTCGGTCAGGCCGTCGATCTCGTCGGGGGCGATGCGGCAGCCCGTGCTGACCACCAGCCAGTCGTAGGAGTAGGAGCCCTTCTTGGTGGTGACCTTCTTGGCCGCGGGGTCGATGTTGGTGATCTCGTCCAGGACGAAGTCCACGCCGCGGGGCACGAAGTCGGTCTTGGGCTTGATGCAGTCGGCCAGGGTGTAGATCCCGAAGGGGACGAACAGCCAGCCGGGCTGGTAGTGATGCTTGATGTCGCGATCGATGACCGTGATCTTCCATTCGTTCTCGGCCAGCTTCTTCCTCATTTTCGCCGCGACCATGGTGCCGGCGGCGCCCGAACCCAGAATTACAAGATTTTTCACTCTACACTCCTGAAAAGTAATGAAATTACGACCATTTCCAAAACGGCCGCGACCCGGTCACCGCACCGCGCCGCCTCGGCCTTGAACACCATCCGGAACCGGCTGCGGCGTTCCCATCAGATCGGCGAGGGTGATGGCCTCGAGTTCGCGCTCGATGGCTTCGATCACGCCCGCCCAGACATCCTTCGTTCTGCACTTGCGACACTCCGGGCACCGGTCCTCGACACTGCGGCAATGGTTGAGGCGGATGCCGTCATCCATGACCCGCAGCACCAGCCCCAGGGAAATGTCCTCGGGACGGGACCCCAGGCGAAAACCCGACCCGCCGGAACTGACGAGGCCGGCCGAACGCAGCGAAGCCATGACGTCTTCGACGCAGTCGAGGGGGATGCCCGTGCTGTCGGCAAGGGCGACCGCCGACAGCGGAGTCCGTTCCGCGTGCAGGGCCAGATCGAGAAGGAGGCGGGAGGCGTAGTGCGTTTCGGTCGAGATTCTCATGCGTGCCCTGCTGCCGCGTGCGCGCAGCCCCCTGCCGGTTCATGGCCGGAGGCCGACAAGCAGCCATTTGAATGTTTTGACGAAAATCCTTTCAGGAGGGAGAAAAGGGTCACACACACGCCTTGTCCTCAGCCCCGGAAGATCGTTCGTTCCACACTCGTTAATCCTGATCTAAACTAATTTGATTAAGTTAATTTAGATCAAAGTGGTCTGAATTATTTTGACACCGCCGCCCGTGTCAAGAAGTATTTTACGCTTTTTTTCACAAGGTCGCCGGAGCCGCTCAGGGCCCGGAAACCGCCTCTAGCCTTCGGTTCCCGTGGAGCGCATGTGCCAGCACCCGGGGTGGCTTTCACCAATCATGTCCGCGAGGGTGATGGAGTCGAGCTCGCGCTCCAGGGTCTCGGTCACGCCGCGCCACACGGCGCGGGTCCGGCAGTCGTGACACTTGTTGCAGTTCACGTCGTCGGCCGCGCACTGGGCGAGGCGGATGCCGCCGTCCATGAGGCGCACGACCGAGCCCAGGGTCACCTCCTCGGGCCTGCACCCGAGATAGTGGCCGCCCAGGGCGCCGCGCACGCTCTTGACCATCCCGGCCGCCTTGAGAGGACGGATGATCTTCTCCACGAACTTGATGGGGATGCCCGTATTCCCGGCCAGCCTGGAGGCGGGAATGGGCGCCTGGTGGGCGTTCACGGCCAAATCCAGCAGGAGGCGGGACGCATAGTGGGTCGTAGTGGAAATTCGCATGAGGTTCTCCGCAATTCGATGTTGAACGCACCCTTCCCCGCCTCGCCGGCCCGGCGGGGAACATGCCCGTCAGGATCGTCGGTGATGCCGACGGACAGGTGAAATAATTCACGAAACAGAAGACGAATCGCCTTCGGGGGTGACTTCCCCGGCAGGCACGACGTCCTGCCGGGAGGTCAAATGCAAACATTTTGATGTCGCTGCGGACTGATGAACACACACGCCTAACCACTCATCTTCCGGAGGCCACCCGGCCTATTCAGACAACATCAATTTAGATCAATTGAGTCCGAATTAAACTTTTCCCGGACTTTCTGTCAAGAACTGATCACACTGTGCTGAAATGATCCGTGATTTCGGGTAATTTTGAAAGGAGGTCCGGGCACGGGCTCTGGGGGAGCATCCTGGCATCGAGGACGGCCGCTCGGAACGGGTTCCCGTGAACCACGGACGCCGGTGAGTTGCAGAAAAAGCGGAAAAACGAACGCGGAGGGGGAGTTCAGCAGATGCCTTCGGGATCCTCATCGTCGTCGGAGGCGTTGGGGCAGAAGGGGGGCACTCCGCTGATGACGTCGGAGAGCTTCAGGGAATCCAGGGCGCTGGCCATGATGGCGCTGACGCGCCGCCAGGCGTCCCTGGTCATGCAGATGCCGGAACGGATGCAGAGTTCGGCGTCATCGCAGCAGTCGGTCAGGCACAGGGGCCCCTCCATGACGCGGATGATCTCGCCGAGGGAGATGTCCTCGGGGCGGCGGTTGAGAGCGTAGCCGCCCATTGCACCGCGCTTGCTGGCAACCAGTTCCGCCTGCTTCAGCGACTTGAGGATCTGCTCGATGAACTGCACGGAAATCCCCGTCCGCTCGGCAATGGCGGTGGTCCGGATCGGGGCGTCCTTCTCGTTCATGGCCAGATCGATGAGAATGCGGGTCGCGTATCTGGAGCGGGCGGAAATCTTCATTCGGGAGCCTGTGATGAATGGTTGACGTGTTTAAAATCATGCCTATTTCAAACATCTTATCACGTCAACCACCATGGCCGCATAAAGGTGAATAGACGGATACTGCAGGCCGGACCGGGCGGCATCCGTGTCGCATTGTGACACAAGCACCCACCTTTTCACGGGCAGATCATCAGAAGCACTACATTATTTTCCAGCCCACGATCTACTGGGACAGTAGTACCTGAAGACATGAGACATACCTTTTCCCGCGAAATATGTGTCCAGACCGCAAAGACGGGCTCTTCTGCGGAATGAAAATCGCCAAGACCCCGGACAAGAACCATGGCGCCCCGTCCGGAAAACCGACGCGGCCAATTCCGATCAAGCTGATCTAAATGGATTTTTCTGCTACCCCTCCCTAAAAAAATGTATTAGCGATGCCTTTCATCTGACACATGACATAATTTTCATTCAACCTGCCAGTTTTCCAAGGAGTTTTCCATGTCCCTCAAAGTTGTCGTCATCGGCGGAGTGGCCCTGGGCCCCAAGGCCGCCTGCCGCATCAAACGCGTGGCCCCCGACGCCGACGTGACCATGGTCGACGCCAGCAAACTCATCTCCTACGGCGGATGCGGCATCCCCTACTACGTTTCCGGCGACGTCAGCGACCACCAGCAGCTGCAGGAGACGAGCTTCCACATGGTCCGCGACGAGCAGTTCTTCCAGGACTGTAAGGACTTCAAGGTCATGACCGAGACCCGCGCCCTGTCCATCGACCGCAAGGCCAAGACGGTCCTGGTCCAGCGCAAGGACGGAACCCAGGTCACCCTGCCCTACGACAAGCTGGTCCTGGGCACGGGCAGCACGCCACGCAAGCTGCCCATCCCGGGCCGCGAACTGGGCAGCGTCTTCACCGTGGCCACCCTGGACGAGGCCATCCGCATCAAGGAGCAGGTCGCCCACGGCGTGGGTTCGGCCGTGGTCGTCGGCGGCGGGTTCATCGGCCTGGAGATGGCCGAGGCCTTCGCCGACATGTGGGGCATCGAGACCACCGTGGTCGAGGTCGCCGACCAGATCATGCCGGGTTTCATGAGCAAGGCCATGGCCACCATCGCCGAGAAGCACCTGGCCGAGAACGGCGTCACTGTCCTGACCTCCGAGATGGTCCGGGCCATCGAGGGCGAGGCCGGCAAAGTGGCCCGCGTGGTGACCGACAAGCGCATTATCGAGACCGAACTGGTCATCCTGGCCGTGGGCGTCATCCCCAACGACACCCTGGCCCGCGAGGCAGGCCTGCTCTGCTCCGAACGCGGCGGGATCATCGTCTCCAAGACCATGCAGACCTCCGACCCGGACATCTACGCCGGCGGCGACTGCGTGCTTGTGGAGAACATGGTCACGGGCAAGCCCGGCTACTACCCGCTGGGCTCCCTGGCCAACCGACAGGGGCGCATCATCGGCACCAACGTGGCCGGGGGCCGCGAGACCTTCGACGGCGCCATCGGCACATACATCATCAAGCTCTTCGAGTACGGCTTCGCCGGCACCGGCCTGTCCCTGCCCGTGGCCCTGCGCGAGGGCTTCGACGCCTTCAGCACCCACGTCATGATGAGCGACCACTCCCACTTCTACCCCAAGCGCGACATGGTCAGCCTGGAGATCGTGGTCGAACGCAACACGGGCCGGGTGCTGGGCCTGCAGGGCGTCTGCCACAACGGCGACTCGATCAAGGACCGCATCGACGCCATGGCCGCCATCCTCAAGTTCCGCCCGACCCTGCGCGACGTGTCCAACATGGAACTGGCCTACGCCCCGCCCTTCGGGTCGGCCATGGACGTGCTGAACGCCGCGGCCAACGCGGCCGAGAACATCCTCATGGGCCGCAACGTGCCCATCCAGCCCGTGGAGTTCGCCAAGCTGTGGGAAAACCGGGTCAACGAGAACCTCCTGTGCATCGATACCCGCGAATGGGGCAATGCGGAGCCATTTGTAACCAAGTACCCGGAATTCTGGAAAAACATACCTCAGGGGCAGATCAAGGACCGCCTGGACGAGATTCCCAGGGACAGGAAGATCGTCCTGCTGTGCAACACGGGCGGGCGCTCGTACGAATCACAGGTCATCCTGCGCCATGCCGGCTTCCTGGAGCCGGTCAACCTGCAGGGCGGCATGGGGTTCATCAAGCAGCTCGGCTTCGACCCGAGCCAGGACGACTAGAACTTCGGCCGGCCCCACGGGGTCGGCCTTCTGCTTTCCGGCTGCGGCCAGCCACGCGCGGCCGCATGGAGGACACATGACCAGACTCGTCGCAGCCATCGCGCTGCTCTTACCCGCCCTGGCCTGGGCCGCCCCGACCCAGGTCACGCTCTTCCCGGCCTCGGCCCAGGTGGAGGAAGTGTCGGCCCTGTCGTGCGCTCCGGCCGAAGGAGGCCTGTCGTCCTGCACCCTGACCCTGCCCGGCCAGGCCGACCCGGCCACCCTGCGCCTCGGCAAGCTGCCGGGCGATGCGTCCATCGCCGACCTGACCTGGAAGACCCGCCACGACTCCGACCAGGCCGCCCTCGCCCCGCTCCTGGCCAGACGCGACGAACTGAAAGCCCAGCACGACGCGGCCGTGGCTGAACTCGAAGGCGTGCGCGGCCGCCTGGCCTTCTGGAAGGCCCAGACCGAGCCATCGCAGCAGACCGTGGCCGCTCTGCGGGAAATGGCCGCGGAACTGGACGCCAACGTTCGCGCCGGGACGCAGCAGACACTGGCCCTGGAAGGGCGAATCGCCGATCTGGGCGGGAAGATCGCCAGGGTCGAGGAGGAGATCGCCGCGGCGGCCGGCCGGCAACGCACGGTCTGGGAGGTCGCGCTGCTGGTCTCCGGGAACGCCCCGCGCGAGTTGGCCTACTCCTACACGCTGCGCGACTGCGGCTGGAGCCCCCTCTACAGGCTGGAGGCCCTGCCCGCATCGTCGAAGATCGATTTCTCCTGGCAGGCCAAGGTCTGGCAACGGTCAGGCCAGGACTGGAAGGACGTGCGCCTCTTCCTGGCCACCCTGCAGCCAGAGACCCAGGCCGAGCCCTCGGACCTGCCGCCCTGGGAGATCAGCCCGGTGCAGATTTTCCAGAAGGCCGTGCGCGCGCCGGCCATGATGGAGATGCGCGACGGCGCGGCAGACGAAATGGCCGCGGCGGCGCCCGCACCGCCCCGCGAAATCCGCCGCGCCACCTACGCGGCCTGGGACATGGGCGCGAAATCCCTCCCCGCCGGCGCGGAAAGGGTCATCGACATCGAGCGCGACTCCTGGCCGGCCTCCTTCCTGCACCTCATGCGTCCGAGCCTGGACGCCAAGGCTTTTGTCCAGGCCCGGGCCGATTTCAAGGAACCCAAGGAACTGCCTCCCGGCATGGCCTTCTTCCTCCTGGACGGCGCCATGGTCGACCAGCGCGAGTTCGCCCTGTCCGGACGTGAAGGCACGCTGTCCTTCGGGACCGACCCGCTGCTGACCTGCGAGACGGTCCTGGTGGACAAGAAGACCGGCGAGAAAGGCCTCTTCGGCCAGAAGCAGTCCTTTGTCCGCGACTGGACCCTGACCGTTCGCAACGCGGCAGCCCGCGAGGTCCGGGTGCGCATCGAGGAGCCACGCCCCCTGCCCCGCGACGAGCGCATCATCATCGCCCTGACGGCCAAACCCGAGCCCCTGGCCGAGGACGATCCTGAAGTTCTGGCCTGGAACGCCACGGTCCCGGCCGGCGGGGAAAGCGTCATCGCGCTCAGTCTCAAGATGGAAGCGCCCGAGGATCTCCGCATAGACCCGGGCTGGCGCTGGTAGCCGTCCCGGTCGTCACGACGCACAACGCGCTCCCCTCGTCCGAGGCGGAGCGCGTTTCTGCTTCCTGCCGATGAGGCGGGAAAATCAACCCCTTGCCACCCTGCCTTCATCCTTCGGCGGCGCCAGCGGTGCGCCGCACTTCTCGCAGCGATCTCGTCGCCTGTCGTCGGCCGAAGCCTGCTGCCTGTGTCCGCAGTGCGGGCAGACCCGCGTCCGACCGATCAGCTTGCGCATCATTTCGACGAGAAACATCATGCCTCCTTTCCCGCTGCTGTTTTGCCCAGGTTGATAACCAGGCTTCAAACCAGCGGCGGACAATTCAAATGGCAAATCCCCGCCACGCCCTTGACGGGCAGGATGAAGGCGATGCCCGCGCCGGGGCGTTCCAGGTTGCCGGCCGCGACGATGGCTTCGAGGACCGTGCGGCTGATGTCCGAACGGACCAGAGTCAGGACTATCTCCTTCTCGGGGTCGATGGCCAGGCCCATGATGGACTTGACCTCGCGGATGCCCGTGCCCCGGCCGAAAATGATCGTCCCGCCCTCGGCACCAGCCTCGCGAGAGGCCGCGACCACGGGCTCGCTGTGCCCCTTGTTGATTATGGTCACGATGCAGTCGAAGTCTTCCAGCACGTTCATGATTCGCTCCTTTTGCGCGCATAGAGAATGCCCAGAGTCATGACCGAAAGAATGGGCGCCAGGGCCACCAGGGCGATGAGTCCGAAGCCGTCGGCCACGGGGTCGCGACCCTCCATGGCTCCGGCCGCGCCCAGGACGATGGCCATGACGAAGGTCACGGTCATGGGGCCCGTGGCCACGCCGCCGGCGTCGAAGGCGGCGGAAATGAAGGCGGGGGTCGAAAAGCGCGTCATGACCAGGGCCGCCAGATACCCCGGCACCACGAACCAGAGGATCGAGACTCCGGCCAGCAGCTTGACCATGCCCAGGGCGACGAAGACGCCCACGCCCAGGGCCAGGGCCATGAGCACCGGCTTCTGCCCCACCGCGCCCGCCGACGCCTTTTCCATCTCGATGGCCAGCACACGCACCGCCGGTTCCGCGGCCGTGGCCGCAAAGCCGAAGATGAACCCCAGGGGGACGAGGATCCAGCGCCACGGGGCCACGCCGATGATGCTCCCGATCTCGGTCCCCGCGGGCAGAAAGCCCTGGGTCACGCCCTGGAGGAAAAAGGCCAGGCCCAGGAAGGACAGGGCCACGCCCTTGACCAGGCGCAGCACGTAGGAGCCGGGCAGGCGCAGGGAGCGCTTCTGCATGTAGGCGAAAAAGAGCACCAGCGGCGCAAAGGCCATGAGGAGTTCCGCGGCCACGTGCCGGAAGTCCAGGAAATCGAGGAGAATGTTCATCCGTAGATCATCCCCAGCAGCATGACGCCGATGACCGGCCCGATGGACGCCAGCCCCACCAGGCCGAAGCCGTCGCTGAAGGAACTCCTGCCGCGCAGCACGCCGACGGTGCCGAGCCCCAGGGCGATGATGAACGGCACCGTGACGGGCCCCGTGGTCACCCCGCCGGCGTCGTAGGCGATGGGCAGGAACTGCTCCGGCGTGAAGAAGGACAGGGCCAGGATGGCGGCGTACCCGGCCATGAGCACCCTGACGATGGGCACGCCGACAACGATGCGCAGCACCGCCCCGGCCACGCAGATCCCGACGCTCACGGACACCACGAAAACGAGAACCCCGCGGGAAACCAGGCCCGCGGACACGAAGTCGATCTGGTGGGCCAACACGCGCACGTCGGGTTCGGCCACGGTGATGGCCGTGCCCAGCAGAAAGGACATGAGGACGAGATATTTCACGGACCCGCTCTTGGGCAGCTCCGCGCCGATCATCTCGCCCATGGGCAGCAGTCCGGCGCGCACGCCCAGCAGGAAAAAAAACAGGCCCAGCCCCACGAACAGGGCCCCCAGGACGAACCGGGCGAAGACCTCCCACGGCATGTGCAGCAGGAGGAACTGCAGCAGGCAGACCACGAGGCTGATGGGCAGGACCGCCATGGCCACTTCGCGCAATAGATGAAGGGTTTCCCTGTTCACGACGGACAGCCTCCCCCATTCAAGGGAATCGACGCAGCTCGGAAGTGCGCGGCCGGGCAAAGACAATCAGGCATGGAGCCGAGAATACGCAACAAACGGCCTCCTTTTCAAGCCGCAAAACCCGCGTCGTCCGCATCGCCGATGAAGAGCCAGGCCTTGTCCGAGATCACGTCCTGCTCCCCGAAGACGTGCGCCCGGTCGCCCGCCGCGAAGACCCAGGCCGGGTCGGGGTTGATGTGGGTCTTCCCGTCGCGCTGCACGGCCACGACCGTCAGGCCGTGCTCCTTGCGCAGCCGCGAGGCGACCAGGCTCTTGCCGTCGATGAAGGCGCCGCTGGCCACGGTCAGCACCGTGGCCCCGAAGGTCGAGCAGACTCCGTCCAGGCTGCAGGCGTCGGCCGTGTTCAGCATGGACCGCCGGAGCATGCCGTACCCCTCGGCGCGGATCTCGCGCACGAAGCGCTCGATGTCCGCCTTGGGCACCAGGTACGTCGACAGGACGCGGATGAACATCTCGACGGAGGTCTCGTATTCCTCGGCCACCACTTCCTGCGCGCCGAGCTGCATGAGGGGCTCTATCTCACTGACGAAACGGGTGCGCACGACGATGTGCAGGGCCGGGTTGTGGGCCCGGGCAGTGGCCACGATGCGGCCGATGGCCGCCGGGTCCGAGATGACCACGGCCAGGATGCGCGCCCTCGCCACGTTGATGTGTTCGAGCACGGCAGCCTGGGACGCGTCGCCGTAGAGGATGGGTTCGCCCTTGGCCCGCTCCCGGCGCACGGTGTCGGGGTTCATCTCCAGGATGACGTAGCGGATGCCCGCCGCCTTGGCGGCCCGGGCCAGATGGTGCCCGCCCAGTCCGAAGCCGGCGATGACGAGGTGATCGCTCATTTCGGCCTCGGCCTCACGGGGCGGCACGGCCTTGAGACCGGGGGGCATGAGCTTCACGAGCCGTTCGGATATGGCCGGGACGGCGGCGATGAGGAAGGGCGTCACGGCCATGGTCATGATGGCCACGGCCAGAAAGTACTGGTATTCCGTGTCGGTCAGCAGATTGCTGCCCATGCCCACGCCGGCCAGGACGAAGGAGAACTCGCCGATCTGGCACAGGCACAGGCCGCCCAGGATGGCCACGTGCCAGGGGTAGCCCAGAAGCCTGCCGGCCAAGGCGGCCAGGGTTGCCTTGAGAACCAGGATGGTCGCGGTCAGCCCCAGGACCTGCGGCAGGTGCGCGAAGACGAAGGCCGGGTCCAGGAGCATGCCGATGGACACGAAGAAGACGCTGGTGAACACGTCGCGGAAGGGCAGCACCCCTTCCAGGGCCGAGTGGCTGTACTCGGACTCGCTCATGATGAGCCCGGCCAGGAAGGCGCCCAGGGACAGGGACAGGCCGACGCTTGAGGTCAGCAGGGCGATGGCGAAGCACAGGCCGAGCGTGGTCATGAGGAAGAGTTCGCGGCTGCGCGTGCGGATGACGGCCTCCAGAATCCGCGGGATGAGCCTCCTGGCCGCCACCAGCAGGACGCCGCCGACCAGTGCCGCCTTGAGGCCCATCTCGCCCAGGGACATCCACGGGTTCCCCCCCGCGCCGGCCAGCAGGGGCACAAGCAGCATCATGGGCACCACGGCCACGTCCTGAAAGATGAGCATGCCCAAGGAGATGCGCCCGTGGGGCGCGCCCAGCTGGGCCTTCTCGGCCAGGAGCTTGAGCACTATGGCCGTGCTCGACAGGGCGGTCAGGAAGCCGATGAAGACTGCCTTGCCCAGCCCCACCCCGAAGGCCATGAAGGGCAGTTCGAAGACGGCGACGGTCAGCAGGACCTGGGCCGCGCCGCCGATGAAGACCGGTTTCCTGAGGCGCTGCAGCTCTTCCAGGGACAACTCCATGCCGATGACGAAGAGCAGCAGGATGACCCCTATCTCGGCGAAGATCTCGACCTCGTTCTCCGCGCCCACGAGGCCCAGCCCGTACGGCCCGGCCAGTACGCCCGTCAGCAGGAAGCCGATGACCGGGGGGATCTTGAACCGGTGGCTGGCGATGATCACGGCGCTGGACAGTCCGAAGATCATGACCACGTCGGACAGGATGGGTATCTCGACACTCATGGTGACCCTTGAAAACGGCTGAAGACGTTGTCCTGCCCCGGAACACGTTTTCCAGGGCCGGAAAAAAGGAGCACGTCCGCGCCCGAATCGGGGCGCGGACGGCTCAAAGGGTAAATCACGGGTACGTGGAAGTCTAGGCGAAGAACCCGGCGACGTACTTGAATGCAGTGCCGAGGATGATGACCGAGAGCATGGCCTTGATCACCCGCGCCGGGACGTGCTTCTGCAGACGGGCCCCGCAGTACATGCCGCACATCCCGCCGATGCCGAACAGGATGCCCAAGCCCCAGTCGGGGGCGATGGACTGGCCGGCGTGGAAGGCCGCGAGGATCTGGTAGAAGGTCACTCCGGCCACCGACGTGACCAGGGTGCCCATGAGCGCCGCGCCGGCCACGGTATAGACCGGAAGGCCGCAGATGGACACGAAGAACGGCGCGACGATGGCCCCGCCGCCGATGCCGTACACGCCGCCGACCACGCCGACGACGAGGCTCATGACGAAGATGGTCGTGGTCGACGTGGTGTAGGTTTCACCCGCGAACTCGTAGCTGATGCGCTTCAGGGAAAACTCCCGGACCGTGACCTGCCCTGCCGCCGCCGAACCCTTGGAGTCCTTCACGGACTGGCGGAAGCTGCTCTCCGACTTCTTCTCCTTGCCCTTCAACAAGTCCCGGACCATGCGCAGACCGATATAGGCCAGCACCAGCCCGGCGAAGACCTTGAAGCTCTTCGGGTCCGGCAGGTAGCTGACACGGATCACCGCGCCGAGGATGACGCCGGGCAGGGTGCCGAGGATGACGGCCCAGGTCAGGGGCCAGACCATGCGCTTCTCCTTGAGATAGCGGTAGACTCCGCTGGGGATGGCGACAATATTGAAGACTTGGTTCGTGGCGCTGACCGAAGGCGCCGTATAGCCCAAAAACGACATCTGGAAGGGCAGGAGAAGAAACGCCCCAGACACCCCGCCCATGGAGGTGAAGAGGGACACGACGAAGGCCGCCAGGGGCGGAAGCCAGGGAGCCACGTCTATTCCGGCTGTTGCGAAGTACATGTGCATCCTCCAACTTGTTACAAAGTTCGCAGATCACCTGCCGCACTGGCCACCTCTCAATGGACGGCGATCACATTTCAAGCGATCCGGACCCGACACGACCACGAAGACACTTTTTTATTTTTTATCGTGTCAATACTTCACACACCCGATCATCACTTGTCAAGCCATGGCCAAATCAAAAAATCGTTCGGGCCGCCTTGGCGGCCCGAACGATTTTTGAATGCGGAAGCCAGCCTCTACGCTAATAAATCGGGCAGCTCGGAGGGAGGTCCGGCACACGTCCGCGGCCCAGGCATTGCTGAAGGCCGTGCCACAGTCCCGCCCTGCTTTCCCTGGCTGCGACCTGCACGCCCATCCATTTTTCGCAGGACGGAGACAAACCGACCGGGTTGCCGACCCAAGCGTACCCGGCCCGGACCATCTCTTCGTTGACGCTCATGCCGTCGACCCAGACCAGGCTGCGCATGCGGCCAAGCAGATCGCGCCCGACGTTGATGACATGCACCGACCTGTTCTGAACCAGCCCTGCGAAATACTGGGACTTGCGCAGCGCCTCCACTGCATACAAATGAATGCGAACGGTATATCCGTTGCAATTCATGACCTCAAAAGTGTCACCGTCCAAGATCTTGACGACTCGCCCCTGCCACGCGTCGACGCTTCCCGGCATGAGAACCAGCATGGCCAGGAGAAAAACCGTGAACACCGCTGCACGCAACACAACCCAGGGATTACACGGAGCAGCCTGAGAGAGGCTTACAATCTTTCCTGAATACCGAGTGATTCTACTCACTTTAGCCCCGTGCGATTTCGCCAATCTCTTGTCAAAGTCACACGTAAATAAACACGAAACATCACAAACACATCAAACTGCTTCACCACGAAGGGACGATTTTCTTTTCTGCATCCCGACTGCAAACTCTTCCCCTCGACATGTTCGGGACGATTCACAGCAAACAACGGACCGAAACGAAGACCCGGCCATTGACGAACAGACGCTTCTCGGATCATTTGCATGGCCGGAGGGCTCACCATGCGCGCATTCAAGGGCTCGTTGCAGCTCAAGTTCGTCTCGGCCATCATCTGCATCGTCGTCCCGCTGCTGGGGATCATCTTCTTCTGGCAGGCCATGGCCGAGGAACGGCAGGCCTGGACCCAGATGATCAACCAGGCCCGCGTCCTGACCCAACAGATAATCCTGACCAGACAGTGGGTGTCCGACAGCCAGGGCGTCTTCATCCGCCAGGACTCCCCCGGCGCCCGGGGCGGCGCGGACTTCTACTCCGACCTGCTGGAGACGGAGCGCGGCACCCTGCAGCGCTTCACCCCGTCCATGGTCACGAAGCGACTCTCACTCTACTCCCTGGACCAGAACCTCTACCGTTTCCGGCTGGCGGGCCTGGCGCCCATGAACCCGGAAAACCGTCCCGACGAGTTCGAAATGGCGGCCATCCAGAGCTTCGCCCAGGCCGGAAGCCGGGAGTATTACGTTCTCGACCGGCACAACGGGGAGGCCGTGTTCCAGTACTCCGCCCCTCTCTTCGTCGACGAGGCCTGCCTGTCCTGCCACAAGAACTACACGCGCGGAACCATCAGCGGGTGCCTGAGCATCTACCTGCCGGCCCAGCACGTGCTCGACTCCCTCAGCCGCAGCCGGTCCCAACTCTTCCTCTCCGCACTGGCCCTGATCGTGCTGACCGTCATGACCCTCTATTTCCTGGTCCGCCATCTGGTCCTGCGCCCCCTGGGGCGCCTGGAGGCCATGGCCGACGGGATCAGCCGGGGCGAGTTCCCCGGCGAGATGCGCATCGGCAGCGGCGACGAGATGGACCGCCTGGGCCGGGCCCTGCAGGACATGAGCGGCAAGCTGGAGGAGGGCCGGACCCGGCTGGAGGAAAAGGTCAGGAGCGCCACGGGCGAACTGGCCCGGGCCAACGATGAACTGAAGACCCTGGACCGCCTCAAGACGGAATTCCTGGCCACCATGTCCCACGAACTGCGCTCGCCCCTGACCTCCATCCGAGGGGGCCTGGACTATCTGCGCCGCACCGAGACCGCCTCCGACAGGCGGGACTACCTGCAGATCATGGACAAGAACCTGCGCCGCCTGGTGCATCTGGTCACGGACATCTTCGACATCACGCGCATCGAGGCGGACAAGGTGCAGTGGAACTTCACCACGGGGGATCTGTCCGAACTGGTGGCGGAAGTGGTCGAAATCATGGCCCAGCAGGCCGAGGAGCGCGACGTGCGCCTGCGCTTCGACCAGGCCGGACCCATGCGCGCGCGCATGGACGTGGAGCGCATCGAGCAGGTGCTGGTCAATCTCACGGACAACGCCGTCAAGTACTCCCCGCCGGGAGGGACGGTGACTTTCGAGGTCGTCTGCACGGAGGGGGAAGTCCGGGTCAGGGTCAGGGACCAGGGACCGGGAGTCGCGTCCGAGGACAGGGAGGCCATCTTCAAGAAGTTCCACACGGCGCCGTCGTCGGGCCGGGGCGAGAAGCCGGGGGGAACGGGGCTTGGCCTGGCCATCTGCAGCCAGATCGTGCGCGCACACGGCGGGAGGATCTGGGTCGAGGACAACCCCGGCGGGGGCAGCGCCTTCACCTTCACCCTGCCGGAAACCTGCGCAGGATGATCCCGGTCAGCGACACGCAGCAATGAACACCGGAGAAATTTATATCTTCGCGCAAAGAAATATGTTGACTTCGGGCACGGCCCAAACTAGGGACAACAGACTTTGTGCGTGGACGGAGTACTTGGCCCAAACCGACTTCCGCCTTCGCCATCCTGCTGGCAGCTGTTTGCAGCGGGAAAAGAGTACTTCTCTATTTACTTTTTTTCTTTGAGGTTATTGTCTTGGCTAAGAACATCTATGTTGGTAATCTGCCCTGGTCCACCACCGATGCCGATCTGCGGAACATGTTTTCCCAGCACGGTGAAGTCACTTCCGCCCACGTCATCGAAGACCGTGAGACCGGCCGTTCCCGTGGCTTCGGCTTCGTCGAGATGGACGAAGAAGGCGCCCGCAAGGCCATCCAGGCCCTGAACGGCGCTGACATGCAGGGCCGCGCCCTGAAGGTCAACGAGGCCCAGCCGCGCGAAAGCCGCCCGTCCCGTCCTCGCTACTAAGCCGCATCACCAGATCACGAAGAAGCCCGTCCCCGACGGGCTTTTTTTTACCCGCCGCACACCCGGAATCCGATTCCCGGCACCTTTTCCGGCCTCGCACAACTCATGGGCGCCAAACGCCACCTCCCTCCAAAGACATCGCTGCGGCCCGACCCGGAGCGGACCTTCACCCTTATGTCACCTCGAACCTGTACCCCACCCCGGGGATGGTCAGGATGAGCCGCGGCGTCTGGGGATTTTCCTCGATCTTCTTGCGCAGGCGCTGCACGTGCACGTCCACGGCCCGGCTGTTGGAATAGAGCTTGGAGTCCGCCCAGTTCTGGCCCTGGATGAAGTCGCGCGACAGGGTCTCTCCGGCGTGGGAAACGAAAAGCTCCAGCAGGGCGAACTCCGTCCTGGTCAGGCCGACTTCCCGGCCGTGGATAGTGGCCGTGTGGTCGCGGTAGCTCAGGCAGACCTCGCCTGAGCGGAACGGAGCCGCGGGCTCGCTGCGCCGCACACGCCGCAGGATGGTCCGGATGCGGGCCGAGAGTTCCAGGGCGTTGAACGGCTTGACCAGGTAATCGTCGGCGCCGCACTCGAGGCCGAGCAGCTTGTCGGCCACCGTGTCGCGGGCCGAGAGCATGATGACCGGGACATCGCTGTCCCGGCGCAGAATCTGGCAGACCTTGATGCCGTCGATATCGGGCAGGCCGAGGTCCAGCAGGACAAGATCCGGCGCCTGCGCTTCCACCGCCGCCAGGCCGGCGCCGCCGCTCGACGCGCTCCGCACGGCGAAACCGTCGAGTTCGAGGTTGGCGGTCACGGTCTTGATGATGTCCTGGTCGTCATCGATGATGAGAATACGCTGGCGTGTCATGAAAACCCTTGAGAAACCGAGCTGTTGAAGATTCAGGCCCGCCGACCGGCAGCCCCCGGCCATGTCCGATACACATGTTTCAATCTCGTTACAACTTTAACTCCCAAAACTGGAATTTTTGTGGTATCACTCGCACATATTTGAAGCCTGACCAAGCTGGATGTGGTCGGGCACTGTGAAGGACCCGGTTCACGCACCTGTACAGGAGGGAGTATGACCCAAAAGAAAGATGCATCCCGTGGACGCGGATGGCGGCTCGCACTGCCCCCGGCCATCGCGGGCATCGTGGTAACGGTCGGGGCCGCCCTGGCCATGACAGCCACGGATCAGGCCATGTTCTGCGGCAGCTGCCACTCCATGGCCGAAGCGGCGCTGACGCACAAAAAATCCGTGCACGCCGAACTGGCCTGCAACGAATGCCACGCACCGCACAACATCGTCGCCAAGATCCCGTTCAAGGCCAAGGAAGGCACCAGGGACATCCTGGCCACCGTCACGAGCCAGATCCCCGACCTCATCCATCCCGGCGAGGATACCAAGGCCGTGACCCAGGACAACTGCCAGCGCTGCCACAGCGCGACCACGTCCACTGTGGTCATGCAGAGCAAGAAGTTCTGCACGGACTGCCACCGTCACGTTCCCCACACTCCGAAAATCCCCGTAGCCAAAAGGAGCGCCGCCGATGCGTAGCACCAGAACACTTTTCATCATGCTGGCCGTGGGCATGTCCCTGGCCCTGGCCGCCTGTTCCGATGTTTCCGAGCCCCAGCCCCCCGTCTTCAAGACCAAGCTCAAATCCGAAGAGATCAAGAATTCCGCCTTCAAGGCCGAATTCCCGCTGCACTACGAAACCTTCCTGCGCAACAACGAGTCGGAGATCATGACCGAGTACGGCGGGTCCGTGGCCTACAACAAGCACGACGGCGTCAACCCCCTGCCCGAAGGGTACAAGCACGCCCAGCCGTACCTGAAGAACCTCTGGCTCGGCTACCCGTTCAGCTACGAATACAGGGCGGCGCGCGGGCACACCTACGCCATGAAGGACATCCTGCACATCGACCGCCTGAACCGCTACGACGAGAAGGCCGGCCTGCCCTCGACCTGTTACAACTGCAAAACCGCCAAGATGAACGACTGGGTCAAGGAATACGGCGACGACTTTTGGGCCAAGGACTTCAACCAGTTCCGCGAAGCCGTCGATGTGGACGACAACACCATCGGCTGCGCCAACTGCCACGACCCGGCCAACATGGAACTGCGCCTCTACTCCGTGCCCCTGCAGGATCACCTCAAGGCCGAAGGCAAGGATTTCAAGACACTGCCGCGTAACGAACAGCGCGCCCTGGTCTGCGGCCAGTGCCACGTCGAGTACTATTTCCAGGACAAGAGTTTCGGTGCGGCCAAGAAGCCCGTCTTCCCCTGGGCCCAGGGCAAGAACCCCGAAGACATGTTCGAATACTACAAGACCCACGGAGAGTACAACGCCACCGGCTTCGAAGGGAACTTCGTGGATTGGGTCCACCCCGTGTCCAAGACCCCCATGCTCAAGGCCCAGCACCCGGAATACGAGATGTGGGGTGACGGTTCCCATGGCGCGGCCGGCGTGTCCTGCGCCGACTGCCACATGAGCTACACCCGCCTCGACGGCAAGAAGAAGATATCCAACCACCAGTGGACCTCACCCCTCAAGGATCCGGACATGAAGGCCTGCCGCCAGTGCCACACGGACAAGACCCCGGATTTCCTCAAGCAGCGCGTCATCTTCAGCCAGAAGAAAGTCTGGGACCAGCTCATGGTCGCCCAGGACGTCTCGGTCAAGGCCCACGAAGCCATCCGCATGGCCGCCGAGTTTGAAGGCGAAAAGCCGGCCAACTACGACCAGCTCATGATCGAAGCACGGCAGATGTGCCGCAAGGGCCAGTTCTTCTGGGACTACGTGTCCGCCGAGAACAGCGCAGGCTTCCACAACCCGTCCAAAGCCCTGGACACCCTGGCCAAGTCCCAGCAGTACAGCCAAAAGGCCGTGGACCTGGCCATCCAGGCGGCCGCCTTCACCACGGCCCAGGCCCTGTCCAAGGACATCAAGGAACTGGTGCCCCCGATCATGAAGCATAGCCGCGAACTGCAGATGGATCCTGAGCACATGGCCAGCCACGAATGGTTCAAGTATCTGAAGGTCACGCCCAAGGCCGAGAAGATCTGGGAAGGCAACAAGCGCCTCGTTCCCAAGCCCGCCGCGAGCTGACAGCGGTCTTTCCGCGCAACGCGCAACGGGACTCCGGCTCACTCCGGGGTCCCGTTTTTTTTTCGCAAGCCCCTCCCCGGGTGCACCGCATCCACGATCCCCAACATTTTCCTCATCCCCTTGTTCTTTTCCCCCAAACAGGGTAATAAATATCTATCGCTCTCGTTAAGAACTATCGTTATCATCAATAGTTTCAGCCCGGAGGTCCGGCACATGGCAGAAGAAGTGGCAGCAGGCTGCACACGTCCCGCGGTCGAAGTGGAACAGACACCGGCGGAAGCCCCGCAACCGGCGACAACCCAAGCACAAGGAGCGCGTCCGATGATCCAGGTAGGAAAGAAGGCCCCCGATTTCTCCGCCCCGGCGTATTTCAACGGGGGATTCGTCAACATCAAGCTGTCCGACTATCTCGGCAAATGGGTGGTGCTGTGCTTCTACCCCGGTGACTTCACCTTTGTCTGAGCGACCGAGATCTCGGCGGTCGCCGAGAAGCACGCGGAATTCGTCAAGCTGGGCGTGCAGGTCCTGTCCGCGAGCACGGACAGCATGTTCGTGCACAAGATGTGGGTCGACAACGAACTCTCGAAGATGATCACGGCGAAAACCGTGCCCTTCCCCATGCTGTCCGACGGTGGCGGCGGACTCGGCAGGATGTACGGCATCTACGACGAAGCCGGCGGCGTGGACGTGCGCGGCCGCTTCCTCATCGACCCGGACGGTGTCGTGCAGGCCTACGAGGTCCTGACTCCGCCCGTGGGTCGCAACGTCAACGAAACCCTGCGCCAGATCCAGGCCTTCCAGCTGGTCCGCGAGAGCAAGGGCTCCCAGGCCACGCCCTCGGGCTGGCGCCCCGGCAAGCAGACCCTCAAGCCCGGCCCCGGCCTGGTCGGCAAGGTCTGGGAAGTCTGGACCGTGGACAAGGCCTTCGACTGACCCTAACATCTCCCTTCAACACGAAGCGCCCGCTACTCCGGGCGTTTCGTGTTCCCAGCCATCTTCATCTCCTTACGATCAACGAGCAGATCAAGCGGGCCCGTCGGTTCCGGGGCTTGGCCGTCGACTGTCCGACTGAGCCAAGGCATCGTTTGTTTTCCCGTCGCGGACCGCCCGAAGAGCAGTCCCGCTCCGGCAGGGGCGACGGGAAAACATTACGAGGCCGGCGATGGAGTTTCGACGGCCAAGCCCCGGAACCGACGGGCCTGCGGCCGCACTGCCACAACCCTTTTGCCTACATACCGCGCCCTCAACTACCCATCAAACAATGGATTACCGCAAACAATCAGCGTATTGATTTCTTCATGAGCATCGTTCTCCTCCACGGGACTCCGCCCAAACGGACGGACATCTCCAAGACCGATCGGCTGGAAGCGGCGTTGCAGCACTCCATCGGCCGCTGTCTCGTTACCGGCCTCGCGATATCCACCCTCAACCTCAACCGGACACGCATCCATGAAACGCTTCATCGCGCCGATCCTCCTCCTGGCCGCCCTGGCGGGAGGCTGGTACGCCTGGAAAATCCATACCGCCGAGTCCCGCGGCGACGCGCCCGCATTCCACGGTAACATCGACATCCGCGAAGTGCGCCTGGGCTTTCGCGTCAGCGGGCGGGTGCGGGAGGTTCTGAAGGAGGAGGGGGACGCCGTTGCGGCGGGCGAAGTGGTGGCCCGACTCGATGACGAGCCCTTCCGCAACGCCCTGGATCAGGCCGAGGCCCAGGTCGGGCAACTCACGGCCCGACTGGAGGAGCTGCGCAACGGCAACCGGCCCGAGGAGATCGAGCAGGCGCGCAAGGTCCTTTCCGCCGCCGAAGCCGCCCTGGAGAACTCCCGCCTTGTCTTCGAGCGCCAGCAGCGGCTCGTGGGCCAAGGGGCCGTGGCACGCCAGGATTTCGACACAGCCAGCACCGCCTACCGCGCCTCGCGGGCCCGCCGCGACGAGGCCAGGGCGCGCCTCGACCTCCTGGAGGCCGGCACCAGGGCGGAACAGCTCGCCCAGGCCGAGGCCGGCCTGGGAACGGCCCGCGCCGCCCTGGCCCAGGCCCGCACAACCCTGGCCGACACAGTCCTGTCCGCGCCCGAGGCCGGCGTCGTGCTGACCCGGTCCGTGGAGCCCGGCAGCATGGTCCAGGCCGGGGCCACGGCCCTGACCGTCAGCCTGCTCAACCCGGTCCGCGTCCGGGCCTATGCGCCTGAGCCTCTCCTCGGACTCGTCCGGCCCGGCCGCGAGGTGCTGGTTTACACCGATTCCAGGCCCGAACCCTACCACGGTCAGGTCGGCGATGTCTCGCCGCGGGCCGAGTTCACGCCCAAATCCGTGGAGACCGAGGAACTCCGCACATCCCTGGTCTACCGCTTCCGCGTCGTGATCCGCGACGACGACGGCCTGCTGCGCCAGGGCATGCCGGTCACGGTGCGCCTGAAGGACTGACCATGGCCGCCGTCGAACTCCACGACCTGGGCAAGTCCTTCCCCGGGATGGAACAGCCCGCCCTCTCCGCCATTTCCGGGACGATCTCCGCCGGGAAGGTCACGGGCGTCGTCGGCCCGGACGGCGCTGGCAAGACCACCCTCCTGCGCCTCATGGCCGGCCTCATGCGCCCGGACTCCGGAGGTCTGACGGTCCTCGGCCGCGACCCGGCGACGCAGGCCGGCGAGCTGCGCCTCAGCGTCGGGTACATGCCACAGAAATTCGGCCTTTACGAAGACCTGACGGTCATCGAAAACCTCACCCTGCACGCCGACCTGCGCGACGTGTCCGGCGAGGAGCGCGAACGCGCCTTCGCCCGCCTGCTGGCCTTCACGGGCCTGCACCCGTTCACCTCGCGGCTGGCCGGCAAGCTCTCGGGCGGCATGAAGCAGAAACTCGGCCTGGCCTGCGCCCTGCTCGGCAGGCCTTCGCTGCTCCTGCTGGACGAGCCCGGCGTGGGCGTGGACCCCATCTCCCGCCGCGAACTTTGGAATATGGTTCGCGAACTGGCCGGCCAGGGCATCGCCGTGGTCTGGAGCACGTCCTACCTCGACGAGGCCGAGGCCTGCGACGAGGTGCTCCTGCTCAGCCTCGGGCACCTGCTCTTCGCCGGCAAGCCGCAAGACCTGACGGCGCCCATGCTCGGGCGATGCCTGCATCTGGGAGGCGTCGAGGGCCGCAGGCGGCAGGCGCTGGCCCGTCTGCTGCAGCGTCCGGAAGTGACCGATGGGGTCATCCAGGGCGCGAACCTGCGCATCGTGCTGCGCGAGGGCGCGGACCGGCCCGACCCAGAGAGTCTCGGCATCCCCGGCCGGACGGAGTGGAGGCCGGTACCCCCGCGCTTCGAGGACGCCTTCGTCGATCTCCTGGGAGGAGGGCCGGGCGGGGAATCGGCCCTGGCTCGGGCCATGCCCGCGCGGAAGAGAACCGAGGAGGAGCTGATCAGGGCCGCGGACCTGACCAAGCGTTTCGGGGACTTCACGGCCACGGACCGCGTCACTTTCTCGGTCCGCCAGGGCGAGATATTCGGGCTGCTGGGGCCCAACGGGGCGGGAAAATCCACGACCTTCAAAATGATGTGCGGGCTGCTGGCCCCCACTTCAGGCCGGGCCGAGGTCATGGGCATCGACCTCGCCCACAGCCCCGCCAAGGCCAGGCAACGGCTCGGGTACATGGCCCAGAAATTTTCCCTCTACGGCCAGCTCACCGTCCGGCAGAACCTGGATTTCTTCTCCGGGGTCTACGGACTGGCCGGCGGACGCCGACGGCTGGCCGTCGACGGGATGGTCGAGTCCTTTCACCTCCAGCCGTTTCTCGACACCCGGACCGACGACCTGTCCCTGGGCTTCAAGCAACGCATCGCCCTGGCCTGCGCGGCCATGCACGAGCCGGACATCCTCTTCCTCGACGAGCCGACCTCCGGGGTCGATCCCGTGACACGGCGTGAATTCTGGAATCATATCAATGGGATGGTTGAGAAAGGGGTGACTATCATGGTCACGACGCATTTCATGGACGAAGCCGAATACTGCGACCGCATCGGCCTCATTTTCCAAGGCCGGCTCATCGCCCTGGCCCCCCCCGACGACCTCAAGGCCGGTGTGGCCGGACCGGCGCTGCCCGATCCGACCATGGAGGACGCCTTCGTCGAACTGATCACCCGGATGGAGCGCGTATGAGCGGTTTTTCCCGGACCAGGCTGTGGGCGCTGTGCCGGAAGGAGGCGCGCCAGATCCTGCGCGACCCCAGCAGCGCCATCATCGCCTTTGTCCAGCCCATGCTGCTGCTGTTCATCTTCGGCTACGGGATAAACCTGGACATGGACCACCTGCGGCTGGGCCTGTGCGACGAGGACGGCGGGCCTGCGGCGGCCGAGTTCACGGCCCAGCTGACGGGGTCGCCGTACTTCGAGATCACGGGCGCAAGCCGCCCCCGGCTGGACCTGCTGCTCGAAAACGGGGACATCCGCGGCTATGTCGTCCTGGCCCGCGACTTTTCACGGCTCCTGGACAGCCCCGGCGAGACGGCGCCCGTGCAGGTCGTCACCGACGGGGCGGAACCCAACACGGCCAATTTCGTCGGGGCCTTCGTCAGCAACGCATGGCAGCAATGGCAGCAGACCCGGGCGAGGGACCGGGGGGAAACGGCCGTCCGGGGCGTGGAGGTGCAGACCCGCTACTGGTTCAACCCGGCCGCCGTCAGCCGTCATTACCTCATTCCGGGGTCCATCACCATCATCATGACCGTCATCGGGGCGATGCTGACCTCCCTGGTCGTGGCCAGGGAATGGGAGCGGGGCACCATGGAGGCCCTCCTGGCCTCCCCCGTGACCCGGACGGAGCTGCTCCTGTCCAAGCTGCTCCCCTATTACACCCTCGGGATCGTTTCCATGGTCGTGGTCGTGCTCTGCGCCGTCTTCGTCATGGGGGTCCCTTTCCGAGGATCCATCGCCGCGCTTTTTCTCGTGACCACCGTCTTTCTCCTGAGCATGCTCGGCATCGGCCTCTTCATCTCCTCGACCATGCGCAGCCAGTTCGACAGCGCCCAGACCACCCTCAACGTGGCGTTCCTCCCCGCCACCATGCTCTCGGGCGCGTTCTTCGTCATTTCGAGCATGCCCGCGCCCGTGCGGATGCTGACGTACATCCTCCCGCCCCGCTACTTCGTCAGTTCCCTGCAGACCATCTTCCTGGCAGGCGACGTCTGGCCGATCCTGCTGCCGGACATCGCCTTCCTGACCGGGACGAGCATCCTGTTTCTCGCCCTGACGGCCCTGAAAACAGCCCGCAGGCTGGATCAATGAACATGAACGCACTGCACCGCATCGCCGCGCTGATCCGCAAGGAACTGCACTCCATCCTGGCCGACCAGCAGAGCCGCGTCCTGGTCGTCATGCCCGTCATCCTGCAGGTCATCCTCTTCCCTCTTGCCGCCACCCTGGAGGTGAAGAACAACACCCTGGCCGTCCTCAACGAAGACGGCGGCCATGCCTCCGTCGAACTGGAGCAGCGTTTCGCCCGGGCCGCCGCCTTCACGAAAATCCTGCACCTGACCGGGGCGGATCAGATCGCCCCCACCCTCGACGAGCAAAAGGCCATCGCCGTGGCAAGGTTCCCCCAGGATTTTTCCCGGAAGCTGAACCAGGGCATTTCGGCCCCCCTGCAGCTGCTCCTGGACGGCCGAAGGTCCAACAGCAGCCAGATCTCGGCCGGGTACATCCAGGAGATCACCACGGGCTTCGTCGCCGAACGCCTGCTCGCCGCCGGTGGCCCGCCCGCCTCGACCCTGGTCGTGATCAACCGCTACAACCCCAACCTGGACTACCGCTGGTTCGTCCTGCCCTGCCTGGTGCCCATCATCCTGACCATCAGCGCCCTCATCCTCACGGCCCTGTCCGTGGCCAGGGAACGGGAGCACGGCACGTTCGAGCAGCTGCTGGTCTCCCCCCTGACCCCGGAGATGATCATGCTGGGCAAGGCCGCTGCCGTCCTTGTCGTCGGGCTCTTCCAGGCCTCGATCATCATCCTGGCCGCGGTTTTCCTGTACAAGGTGCCGCTGTCCGGGTCCCTGGCCCTCATCTACGCCAGCTCGATCCTCTACTTTCTGGCGCTGGTGGGCGTCGGGCTGTGCATCAGCGCGATCTGCGCCACCCAGCAGCAGGCCTTCATCGGCTCCTTTTCCTTCATGATGCCGGCCATTCTCCTCTCGGGCTACGCCTCTCCCGTGGAAAACATGCCCCAGTGGCTGCAGACGGCGAACTGGATCAACCCCATCATGCACTTCATCGTCATCGTGAAGGGCATCTTCCTCAAGGACGTCTCCCTCGCCTTCGTGCTCGAAAACTGCATCCCCCTGGCCATCATCGCCATGGTGACCCTGACCACGGCCGTGATCATCTTCCGCCGCAAGTTCGGCTGAGGGCCATCGCCCGGTGGAGCCGGACGTCACGAATCCCGCGCCGACTCCTTTTCCTCAAGAAGCCGCACGATCTCGTCCTCGCCCAGAGGCTCGGGGTGTTTGATGTCCAGGCTCCGGGACCACTCCCGGGCGAAGTCCTTCTGCAGCCGCATGTTGAGGCCCATGGTCAGGCCCATGGCGATGAGGGCCCCGAGGCTGGCCAGGAGCATGTCCTTGTGCGCGTCCCAGACATCGCCCTGGGTGCCCAGGTAGGCCGCGCCGAGCTCGCCGCCGAAGACCTCGGCCGCCGCCCACTCGATGAGCTCGTAGAGCATGGACGTGGACATGGCGAAATCCAGAGGCAGAAAATACCCCCAGAACCCGTCGGCGTTGGCGATGCGGAAGTAGATCTCGCGGATGGGGTAAGCCAGGAGCAGGCCGTAGGAGAAATGCACGATGCGGTCGAAATTGTTGCGCTCCCACCCCACCAGCTCGTTGAAGGTCGTGCCGAAGGCGGCCTGGAACCAGGCGTCGTAGGGCACTTCGGAGTAGGTGTAGTGCGCCCCGATCTCGTGGATGCCCAGGAAGATGAAGATGAGGGTGTAGGAAATCCGGGAGAACGGGAACTTTCCGGCGGACCAGAACAGGAAGACGAAGAAAACGAGGACCAGGACGTTCTCCAGCATCCAGTCCGTGCGGTGAAGCGGGCTGACGGCCAGGACGGCGAACTCGATGCAGAACAGGGCCGTCAGGAAGAGGAAATAGGACTGGTGCGGGATGGTTCTGATCCATTTCATGCGGTCTTCTCCGGATCGGCGGTTTCACCGGGGGACACCTCGGCGATGACGCGGGCCAGGGCGTCCATGTCCACGGGCTTGGAAAGGTAGGCGGTCATGCCTTCGGCCAGGAAGCGTTCCCGGTCCCCGGCCATGGCGTGGCCGGTCAGGGCGACGACGGGTATGTCGGCCGGGATGTCCGGGTGGACGCGGGCGCGGATGTGGTGGGTCGCCTCCAGGCCGTCCATGACCGGCATCTGGATATCCATGAGCACGAGGTCGAAGCTTTCGCGCTGCAGGATGTCGAGGGCCGCGCGGCCGTTGTCGGCCACCGTCGGGATGTGGCCGAGCTTGCCGAGCATCCTGGTCAGGGCCAGCTGGTTGATGCGATCGTCCTCGGCCACCAGAATGCGCCGGCCGCTGACCGGGGACACGGATGCCTCCTCGCGCACCGGGCGGACACTGCCTCCGGCCATGAGCGGAACGGCCACCTCGATGGTCGTGCCCCGGCCGGGGGCGCTCTTCATGGCGATCCGCCCGCCCAGCATGTCCACCAGGCGCCTGACGATGGCCAGGCCCAGGCCCACGCCGCCGTGGGAGCGCACCGACGACCCGTCGACCTGGGTGAACGGTTGGAAAATGTCGCTCTGGCGCTCTCGGGGGATGCCCACGCCCGTGTCCGCCACGGAAAAAACGACCGTCATGCCGGAGGCCCCGTCCTCCCGCCGGGCCGAGATCCGGATGCTCCCCTTGGACGTGAATTTCACCGCGTTGCCCACCAGATTGAACAGAATCTGCCGCAGCCTCCCCTCGTCCCCGACGACATGGGGGGGAATGGCGTCGTCGATCTCGAAGGACAGCTCCAGCCCCTTGGCCTTGGCCGAAATGGCGAAGAGGTCCCGCACGGAGTCCCGCAGGTCGGCGAAATGAAACTCCGCCGTCTCCAGTTGCAGCTTGCCCGCCTCGATGCGCGACAGGTCGAGGATGTCGTTCAGAAGCTGGGTCAGGCGGCGGGAGGAACGGATGGCCGTGAAGACGGAGTTCTTCTGGTCCTCGTCCAGATGGGTGCGGCTCAGCAGCTGCAGCATGCCGAGGATGCCGTTCAGGGGGGTGCGTATCTCGTGGCTCATGTTGGCCAGAAACTCTGACTTGGCGCGGTTGGAGGCCTCGGCCTCCTGCCTGGCCCTGGCCAGGTCCGAAACGTCCGTGAGGACGCTGACGTACCCGGCGACATCACCTCGGCTGGTCTTGAGAGGCGCCCTGGTGGCCAGCATGCGCCGCATGCATCCGTCGTCGAGGAGGCATTCGAGAGTCGTCTGCTCCGCCGGCTCCACCGGCGCAGGCTCGATCACGAAGGACGACCCGAAAAGGATCTCCGGCTCGCCGACCAGCTCCTGCTCGGACCGGCCGACAAGGGCGCTGTAGGCGGGATTGCAGCGCAGAATGCGGCCGTTCACGTCCTGGACGGAAACCGGGTTGGGCAGACCCGTGAGAAGCGACGAGAGAAAGGCATGCTGCTCCTCCAGGCGGTCCCGGGCGGCGCGCAGTTCCTCGGTGCGCTTCGCCACGGCCAGTTCGAGGTCGCGATACTGGTCGGCCTGGCGCATGATCAGGGCCAGCAGGGAGGACAGGCGGTTCAGGCTGCGCACGATGATCTCGATGCCGGTCGTGTCCATGAGGCCGAGCAGAACGAGGGCCCCCACCGTGGTCTCGCCCACGCGGAGCGGGACCACGACGGACTCGCCAAGGCCCAGCGTCTGCAGGAGCGCGCCTGCCGGAGTCGGGTCATTCGGGCTTGCGATCATGGCCTGGGGTGACGCGTGGCTCAGATGGATGAGCCTGTCGACCTCGGGCCTGAGCACCAGCCCCGAGTGCCGGACCGGGCGGACGGCCAGGATGCCGTGCGGTGAGTGGCTCCCCTGGCAGGCGGCCACGACGACGGCACGGACCCCGAGAAGCTCCCGGATCTGGTCGGCCAGGTGCTCGGCGCAGCGCACCGGGTCGTTGGCATGTTCCAGGGTGCCCACGGCCAGGTCGGTGAAAAGGTGGTAGTACGCGGGGGAATCAGCCTGCACGGATCTCCTCCAGAGCGTCGGCGATGCTCTCCCCCAGGCGGGAGAGCCCCGTCTCGCGCACGGACATGGGCAGCCCGAGTTCGCGGGCGATCTCGTCCAGGGTGTCGTGCGGCACGGGAACGACGCCCGTGTCCAGATAGATGAAGCGGTCGTGGACCTCGCGCAGCATCTCCTCCACGCCGCGCCCTCCCGCAAACCCCAACTCGCGCTCGAAGACGGCCCGCCAGCGCCTGGTCCATTCCGGCAGGAAGAAGAACGCGCCGGCCTTGCGCAGTCGCCTGTAGTCCTCGCGGCCGAGGATGATCTCGCAGCAGTTGATGCCGCGGGTCTTGGCGAAGCCCGGCCGGCGGCAGAGCTCGACGATGCGCGGCGTGCAGTCGCCGTAGATGAAGAGCACCCGTTCCGGCCGGCGGATCTCCAGCAGCTCGTCGATCCTGTCCTGCAGCTCGCCGGGCCGCATGTGCAGCATGGAGTCGAGAAAAACAGGGCGCAGGCCCGGAAATTTCGGACCCAGAGCCCGCAGCTCCGCCCTGAAGATGCCGCAGGTCACGGCCAGGACTTCCGTCACGACACGGCCCCCGCGTCCAGGACGGCCTGGCGGACGGCCAGGAGGGTATCCGGATTCGTGTCGAAGGGCACGTCCGCGTGGCCCGAAGCCAGAATGAAGGCCCGGTCGCCGGCCCGCTCGGCCAGAATTTCCGAAGACAGGGCCCGGGCCTCCTCCGGGGCCGTACGCAGCAGGGCCGGACCGCTCAGGTTGCCCAGGATGAGCCGCCCTGGGCCCAGGATCCCGCGGGCGCGGGACAGGCTGTCGCGGGGGTCCATGACGAAACCCGGCACGTTGGGCAGGCCCGCGTAATGGTGGAGATGATCCTCGATGCGGTTGCCTCCGTGGTGAAAGACGACCGGTCCGCGGCACAGGCCGAAACAGCGGGCCAGGGCGGGCAGGATGGATTTTTCGAGCAGTCCCGGGGTGACCAGCCGCAGGTTGGCGAACATGACGGGGCAGGCCACGAAGGTCGCGCCGGCGTCGAACAGGGCTGCGGTCAGGCGCAGGAAATGGTCTTCGGACAAGTCCATGAGGGCTGCGGCGCGTTCGGGGTCGAACAGCAGGATTTCGAGCCAGGTCTCGATGCCCAGCAGCATGGCCGGCAGGTCAACGGGAGCCGTGACCACGGCGCAGACGGGCTTGTCCGCCCCGAACTCCCCGGCCAGCAGGCGCGCGGCCTCCACGAGGTAGCCCACCCCCGGATCGAGCAGAAGACCCTCGCCCAGAGGTTCGGCCAGATCCGGGTCGCGGAACGGGGGTTTGCGCACGTTGGGCGCGAAGCGGTCCAGCCAGACCTCTTCGCCGCCGTAGGCCAGGGCCTCGAAAGGCAGGACGAACGGAGTGAAGAGAATGTCCGGGTCCAGCAGGCGCACCACTTCCCGCTGGCCTTCGAGGTATCGCCGCGGCACGGTGAAGTATTCCCGCACCGGGCAGCCCGTGAGGCGCGCGCCGTAGAGGCTCAGCGTCAGGGTGAAGGCCCTGCGGTCCGTCGGTTCGCCGCCCAGGGCGCAGAGGACGCGTTCCAGGCCGGTCATGCCCCCTCCCCTTCGGGCTCGCCGGTCCAGAGCCGATCGAAGAGCGGCGGAGCCTGGATGGCGCTGGCCGCGGTGCCGTCGCCGCCGACCTCCCGCACGAGCTCGGGCCGCAGCTTGAAAACCGCCCCACCCACGGCCAGACGGATGCGTCCGGAAAGGCCCCGGGCGTCGAGCTCAGCCCGCACGGCCCGGATGTTCTCCGCCGTGGTCAGCATCATGGCCGAAACGCCGATGACCCGCGCACCGTGTTCTAGGGCCGCGTCGACAAAGGCCGCGGGCGACACGTCGTTGCCCAGGTCGACGATCTTCCAGCCGGCGGCGCGCAGAAAGACGCCCACCATCTTGCGCCCGAGAGAGTGATAGTCGTCCTCGACGTTGCCGAGGATGACGGGGCCCTTGACGTCGAGCCGCAGATCGCCATGGGACGAGGCCGCGGCCAGCAGGACGTCCTCGGCGATCTTCCCGGCCACGTAGCCCTGGGCCAGGGAAATGCGCTCCCTGGACCAGTCCTCGCCCACGCGCTGCAGGACCGGCTCCAGCAGGTCGTTGACCGCGGCCTGGAATCCCCGCCCCCGGGCGAACCCGAGCAGCATCGCCACGGCCCCCTCACGCTCGGCGTCGAGCATGAGGGAGAACAGATCCTCCTTGAGCTTCTCGATGTCCGTCGTGTTTCCGCCCGTCATGTCCCCCCTCCCGAGGTCGATGGCATTTCCTATGGATTGATCATATTTACGGCGAGTTGGCAACGATGAACGCATCTTTCACCGCCACCGTTCCGGCAATCCTTCATGCCTGCGCAGGCTGCGCCGCCTGTTGACTTCGCGGCCCATGGTGGCAAAGTCGGGGTTTACTTTTCCGGCCCGCACACCTATTTGACCCGGCTTCCGCAGGCGTCCGGCCGCGCGGAAGCCCACATCCCGGCACGGCCCCGCCGCGCCCGCACCCTTCGGAGGAAAGCATGAAGCGTCTGCTGGTTTCCCTGGGGCTTTCGGCCCTGCTCCTGTGTCCGTCCATGGCCATGGCCAAGGACCTGACCATCGGCCTCATCCTGGTCGGCCCCTACAACGACAAGGGCTACAGTCAGGCCCAGTACGAAGGCGGCAAGTACGTCGAGGAGAAGCTCCCCGGCGCCAAGCTCATCTACCTGGACAAGGTCAACCCGGCCGACCGTCCCGGCCTGACCATCCCGCAGGTCGTCGACGATCTGGTGGAGAAGGGCGCCGACCTGATCATCGCCGGCTCCGACGACATGAAGGACGGCATCCGCGAGGCCGCCAGCCTCCACCCGGACACGACCTTCATCCATGCCTCGGGCGACGACGTCCTGACCGGCAAGGCCCCGGCCAACCTCGGCAACCTCTTCGGACGCATGGAGTACGGCAAGATGATGGCCGGCTTCGCCGCCGCCCTGACCTCCAAGACCGGCAAGATCGCCTACCTGGGCCCGCTGATCAACGAGGAGACCCGCCGCCTGGCCGCCTCCGCCTTCCTGGGCGCGCGCTACGCCTGGACCGAGGTGCTCGGGCATAAGGCCGAGGACCTGCAGTTCAAGGTCAGCTGGATCGGCTTCTGGTTCAACATCCCCGGCGTGACCACGGACCCGACCCAGGTCGCCACGTCCTTCTTCGACGGCGGATACGATGTGGTCATCTCCGGCATCGACACCCCCGAGGCCGTGACCGTGGCCCGTCAGAAGCGTGACCAGGGCCGCGACGCCTGGGCCATCCCCTACGACTACGCCAAGGCCTGCGAGGGCCAGGGCCCGACCTGCATCGGCGTGCCCTACTTCAACTGGGGCCCGGACTTCCTGCGCCAGGCCAAGGCCGTGCAGGGCGGCACGTGGAAGCAGGATTTCGAATGGGTCGCCCCCCACTGGGCCGACATCAACGACCACGACGCCTCCATTGTCGGCTTCATGGCCGGCGAAGGCCTGAGCGCCGAGAACAAGGCCAGGCTCGACGCCTTCGTCGCCGACCTCGGCGCCAAGAAGGTCAACCTGTTCAAGGGTCCGCTCAACTTCCAGGACGGCTCCGTCTTCCTGAAGGAAGGACAGGAGGCCACGGACGAGCAGGTCTGGTCCCTGCCGCAGCTGCTGCAGGGCATGGAAGGGCAGTCCAGCGCCAAGTAAGATGATCGTCCTCACCGACATCGCCAAGCAGTACGGCCGGGTCCGGGCCAACGACTCCATCAGCCTGACCCTGGAACCCGGCCGCATCTACGCCCTGGTGGGCGAAAACGGGGCCGGCAAGAGCACGCTCATGCGCATCCTTGCCGGCCATACCGTGCCCGACTCCGGGACCATCGCCGTGCGCGGCGCGTCCCACGCCAGGCTGACCCCTGCCCTGGCCGCGAGCCTGGGCGTGGGCATGCTCTACCAGGACCCCCTCGACTTCCCCGCCCTGCCCGTCTGGGAAAACTTCCGTCTGGGCGGCACGGCACGCACCAGGGTCCAAGTGGTCGACAAGCTGGGCGAGCTGTCCAACCACCTGGGCGTCTGCTTCCTGCCCGACGAACCCATCGCCGCCCTGACCGTGGGCGAGCGCCAGCTCCTGGAACTCCTGCGCCTGCTGGATCTCGGCGCCACGACGCTCATCCTCGACGAACCCACCACCGGCATCACCCCCGAGCAGAAGCGCAGCCTCTTCGGCCTCCTGACCCGCCTGGCCCGCGAGGAAAACCACACGGTGGTGCTCGTGACCCACAAGCTTTCCGAAGCCCTGGAGATGGCCGACGCCATCTTCGTCATGCGCCAGGGCCGCCTCGTGTCGCGCCTGGAGACGCCCTGCGGCGAGGACGAACTGGTCCGCCTCATGTTCGGCGAGGCCGTGGACCGGGCCGGGGACGTCCCGCCCGTGTCCGCCCCGCAGACGCGGCGGATGGTCCTGGACCGGGCCGTGTTCGCCGGGCCCAAGTACCATCTGGGCCCCCTGAACATCGCGGCCGCACCGGGCGAGATGATCGGCCTGGCCGGCCTCGACGGCAGCGGACAGGAGCTCTTCCTGCGCGGCCTGTGCGGCCTGGACCGTCTGGCCGAAGGCGGGCTTGAGCTCGACGGCCGACGGTTCGAACGCAACGACTTCAAGACGCTGCACAAGGCCGGGGTGCACTTCGTCCCGGCCGACCGCATGAGCCAGGCCCTCTTTCCCGACCTGTCCATCCGCGAACACATCCTTCTGGCCTTCCCGGACCAGGCCGCCCGACTGGAGGAGTTCCGGCGCGAACAGTGCGAGGGGCGCTTCAACCTGCGCGCCCACCCCGACACGCCGGCCAAGTCCCTCTCGGGCGGCAACCAGCAGCGACTGCTCCTGTCCCTGATCCCCGACGGCGCTCCCCTCCTGCTCATGGAGCACCCCACGCGCGGCCTGGACGCCGGCTCCTCCCTGCAGGTCTGGGAGCACCTGCGCGAGCGCTGCCGGGACGGCGCGACGATCTTCTTCTTTTCCCCGGACCTCGACGAGGTCATCGAACACAGCCACCGGGTCCTGGTCTTCTACGACCGCATGCTCGTGGCCGACGTGCCGCGGGCGCAGGCCACGGTCGAGACCCTGGGCGCCCTCATGGCCGGCAAGAACCTGGAGGCCTGGCATGCCGCGTAGCGCCTGGCTGGAACAAACCCTGTGGATGCTGGCCGCCCCGGCCCTGGCCTTGGCCCTGACGGTCCTCGTGGCCCTGCCCTCGGGCGCGCCGCCCCTGCAGACGCTGCAGGTCCTGCTCCTGGGAGGACTCGGGTCCATGTCCAAGTTCGGCCAGGTGCTGACGGTCTTCGTGCCCCTCATGCTCTGCGCGGCCGGCCTGCTCGTGCCCTTCACGGCGCGGCTGTGGAACATCGGCATCGAGGGGCAGGTCGTGCTCGGCGCCATCTTCTGCACCGGGGCCCTCATGCCCTTCGATCAGGGCGGCCCCGCGCACATCGCCCTGGCCCTGGCGGCCGGGATGCTCGGCGGGGCGCTGTGGGCCCTGCTGGCGGGGGTGCTGAAGACGTGGGGGCGGGTGCACGAGATATTTTCGGGCCTGGGCCTCAATTTCGTGGCCATGGGCCTGACCATCTGGCTCATCTTCGGACCCTGGAAGCGCCCCGGCGTGGCCTCCATGAGCGGCACCGAGACACTCGACATGTCCCTGTGGCTGGACCGCATGGGCCGCCTGGCCTCCAGCTGGACGGCCCTGGCGCTGGCCGCGGCCGCGCTGGTGATGGTCGCCGTCCTGCTGACGCGCACCCAGTGGGGTCTGAGCCTGAAGGCCGTGGGGCAGAACCCCAAGGCCGCGCGCCTCTTCGACCTGAGCCCCAGACGGCGCATGCTGCAGGCCTTCGCCCTGTGCGGGGCCCTGGGCGGCCTGGCCGGGGCCGTGCAGGTCCTGGGCGTGTACCACCGCCTGCTGCCGAGCATTTCCTCGGGCTACGGCTACACGGCCCTGCTGGTGGGCATGATGGCGTCCTTCCGCATCCTGCCCGTGCCCTTCATCTGCCTCTTCTTCGCCGTGCTGAACGTCGGCTCCATCCAGCTGCCGCTGCAGCTGAACCTGGACTCGTCCTTCAGCGGCGTCATCCAGGGCCTCATGGTCCTGTCCGTCTTCGCGACCCAGGGCCTGCGCGCCTGGCTCATCCGCCGCCGGGAGGGATGCTGATGCACGAGTTCGCCCTCGTCCTGGCCGGGATACTCCTGGCCGGCGCGCCCCTGGTCCTGGCGACCCTGGGCGAGACCATCACCGAGAAGGCCGGGGTCATCAACCTGTCCCTGGACGGGTCCATGCTGCTGTCGGCCATGGCCGCCTTCGCCCTGGCCTCGGCCACGGGCAGCCCCTGGACCGGCGCCCTGGGCGGCATGGCCGTGGGCGCGGCCGCGGCCGCCATCCTGGGCCTGACCAACATCTATCTCGGGCAGTCACAGTTGGCCGTGGGCTTCATCCTGACCCTGCTGTGCCGCGACCTGGCCTATTTCCTGGGGCATTCCTACTCCCGCCAGCCCGGACCGACCTTCGGCCTCTGGGGCATCCCCGGCCTGTCGGACACGCCCGTGCTGGACGCCCTGCTCGGGCGGCAGTCGCCGGTGGTGGCCCTGAGCCTGGCGGCCATCGTGCTGTGCTGGTGGTGGATGTACAAGACGGTCGGCGGCATGCGCCTGCGGGCCGTGGGCGAATCGCCGCGGGCCGCCTTCGGCCGCGGCATCCGCGTGCGATTGACGCGGCTCGCGGCCTGTCTGATCGGCGGGGCGCTGGTCGGCCTGGCGGGCGCGGCCTATTCCCTGGCCGTGAAGCCCGGCTGGGGGCGGCCCCAGGGCTGCGAGGGCGCGGGCTGGATCGCCCTGGCCATCGTCATCTTCGGCGGCTGGCACCCGGTGCGGGCGGCCATCGGCGCATACTTCTTCGCGGCCCTGCAGGTTTCGGGCATCTACCTGCAGGAGCTCTTCCCCTCGGTCCCGGCCCAGGTCTTCCAGGTGGCGCCCTTCCCCATGATGATCCTGACGCTCCTGGCCGTGAACCTCGGCCGCGTGTCCTTCGTGCAGGACATGATGCGACGCTACCCCTTCCTGAAACGCTTCTCGGGCAGCTGGCCCATCACGTCACCCGCGGCGTTGGGGCAGGACTTCGATCCGAAGAAGGGGCTGTAGCTCGATACGGGCAGAGGAGATTTCGCCCGTTCGCATGCCTCCCCTTTCGCTCAGTCCTTCGGAAACACCGCCGGATGGGTGAAGACCCAGTCCCGGTCCTGGACCGGGGTATGGCAGGACGTGCAGACTTCGGGCCCCTTGTCGAAGGGCTTCTGCTCCATGCCCAGCCAGCGCCCCCAGCCCCAGCCGTAGGTCTGGGCGAACTTCTTCGAATCCTTGAACATGAACTCGGCGTGGACCAGGTCGCCCGGAACCTTGGCCTCGGGCCACGCATCCAGGGAGGCCGCCTTCCAGACCACCTTGCCCAGGACCGCGCCGTCGGGCCAGGGGTTGGTCTGCCCGGCGCGGGCCGCTTTCACGGCCACGTCGTTGCCGACGATGAGGCGGACCGTGTCGTTGTCCGTGCGATGGGCCACGGCAATGGCCGCCCAGTCCTGCCATCCGGCCGGGTATTCGATGCCGTGGGACGGGGCAGGCCCATCCGCGAACGCCATCGGGATGCACCCCGCCAACGCCGACATCACCAGAAAAATGACCGTTCTCATCACGCTCCTCCTTCGGTTGCCGCAGCCGACACGCCCCTGAGCACGGGCCGATGCTATTTCCCTTCCAGCTTCTCCGTCAGCGTCACGCCCTTGGCACCGGCGTAGAACACGACGAGCTTCACGACCCCGCTGCCGACGTTCCGCCCCGTGTGCGCCACATCGACGACTTCGGCCAGGAGGTCGCCCGCCTTCAGGAGCTTCTTCCGCCCGTCCTGCAGCGTGACCTCGAGCTCACCCTCGATGACCATGGCGAAGGACGGGACGGAGTGCCTGTGCCAGCCAGTCTCCTGTCCAGGATCGACCTCGATGAGCAGACCCGTCACTTCCGCCTGCCCCCCCGGGTATTCGATCTTCTTCCCATCCCAGCTCGAATCCGTCTGCAGCCCGAGCGTGGCCCGGACACCGGGCGCCGGGTCCAGGCAGTACGCGGGACTCCAGACGGTCAGCAGCGCCGCCAGCATGAGCGGCATTCCGAATTTCAGTCGCATCGTTTCTCCATCGTTGATCGTATACGCAGCGCCCCCGCGAATGGCCGACGCCTACAGCCGCATCCCGCCCTCGGCCAGACTCTTGAGCCGCTCCATGTCCAGGATGCTGATCTCCTTGCCCTGGACCTCGATGAGGCCCTCCTGGCTCATCTTCCCGAGCACGCGCGAGAGGGTCTCCTGGGACGTGCCGAGGATGTTGGACAGCACGCCCTTGGTCACGCTCAGCTTGACCCTCGCCGAGACGGGCTTCAGGGACTGCTGGTGCACGAGGTAGGTGGCCAGGCGCTGGGGGATTTCCTTTAAAGACAGGTTCTCGATGAGGACCGTGAACTCGCGCAGGCGCCTGGACAGCACGGCCAGCATGTTCATGGCCAGGGACGGGCTCTCGCGGTAAAGGTCGATGAGCTTTTTGCGCGGGAAAAAGAAGAGGCTGGCCTTGGTCAGGGCCTGGGCGTTGGCCGGGTAGGTCATCCCGGCGAAGACCGGCACCTCGCCCACGGGGTCGCCGGGTCCCAGGATGTGCAGGATCTGCTCGCGGCCGTCGAAGGACATCTTGAAGACCTTCACCTGCCCGCTGGCCACCACGTAGAAGCCGACGCCCTCCCTGCCCTCCTGAAAGAGCATGTCGCCCTTGTCGAACTCGCGCGGCTCGCCGATGCCTTCCAGCCGCCGCAGTTCCTCCTCGGGCAGGCCGCGAAAGAGCGTGCTCTGTCCCATGATCGTCATGAAATCCATCCGTACCTTCCTTATCTGGTGAAAACGAAGATGTTGGCGGAGAACACGTCTGGGTCGAACCCGCTGCCGGCGTAGTCCGAGACGTGTTCGACCAGCCGGAAGCCCCGCGCCTCGTGACCGGCGACGATGTCGGCCGACGGCAGGGGGTGCAGGCGCACCTGGTCGTCGAAGACCCGTCTGCCCTCGATGTCCAGGCCCGTGCGGAAAGTCAGGCTTTCCGGGGTGATGTCCTCGTAGGCGCGGTGGAAGACCGCGCCCTCCATGACCTTGGCCGGGAAAGTGAAGGCGGGCAGTCCCAGAATATAGTCCCAGTTCATGACCTGCACGATCCAGACGCCGCCGGGCAGAAGCCGCGCGGCCACGTTCTCGACGCACCCCCAGAACTTCTCGCGGGACAGGTGGGCCGCCGTGTTCCCGATGCAGTAGATCATGCTCCAGGGCCCCCCCAGGGTCGGGAACTCCGTCATGTCCAGGACATGGAACTCGGTCTCGGGCCCGCGCGTCCTGGCCTGGGAGACCATGGCCGGGTCCAGGTCCACGCCCACGGCCCGTACGCCGTCGCGGGTGAAGGCGGCGCAGTAGTCGCCCGTTCCGCAGCCCAGATCCAGCACCGGCCCGCCCCGGTCGCCGAGGTGGTGGTTCAGGAAGGCGTAGACGCCGGGACTGAAGGGAAAGATGCGGTCGTACCACTCGGCGAACTTGGAATACATGGACATGGCGGCCTCCTTGTCGTGAACACGAATCAGAACACCTTGATATGTCCGAGCCGTCCCAAGGTCCAGCCCGGAGAGGAAGTTCGACGGCACGGCCTCCTCCCGGTCGTGGCGAAAAATCACCCCGTACGTTGTGGAAAAACAACAGACGAACGATCCACCAACGACGGCTTCCCGAATCGATTTCATAACCATCCGTTATACAAGGTTTTCAAATAAAATCGCGGCCCGGCCGCCAAATTGCAATCCGGTTCATGCTTCTGTATTGCCCGTGAACAACACACTGAACAATCACACAACAAAACTGAGCACAGGAACAACACCGCACATGAACACCCAGATGAACGCAAGCCAGCAGCTCCTCATCAAGAACATCCTCCAGGCCCCCATCCAGGACGTCCCGAACCAGGAGATCGTCTACGCCGGGACGCTCCGTTTCACCTATGCGCAGTTCCGAGAGCGCGTGGCCCGGCTGGCCGCGGCCCTCATGGCCCAGGGCGTGGGGCCCGGCGACACCGTGGCCGTCATGGACTACGACAGCCACCGCTACCTGGAATGCTACTTCGCCGTGCCCATGATCGGCGCGGTCCTGCACACCATCAACATCCGCCTCTCGCCCGAGCAGATGGTCTACACCATCGGCCACGCCGAGGACGACGTCATCCTCGTCAACGCCGACTTCCTGCCCCTGCTGGAGCAGATCCGGGGCCGGCTCGACACGGTGGAGAAGTTCATCCTGCTGACCGACGGCGGCGAGGCGCCCGCCACCTCCCTGCCCCTGGCCGGCGAGTACGAGGCGCTCCTGGCGGCAAACGGCCCCTTGGCCGACTTCCCGGACTTCGACGAGAACACCCGGGCCACGACCTTCTACACCACCGGCACCACGGGGCTGCCCAAGGGCGTCTTCTTCAGCCATCGCCAGCTCGTGCTGCACACCCTTGGAGGTCTCGCCGCCCTGGGCTCCAACGCCACCCAGGGGCGCTTCCACCGCGAGGACGTGTACATGCCCATCACGCCCATGTTCCACGTCCACGCCTGGGGCATCCCCTACATGGCCACCATGCTCGGCGTGAAGCAGGTCTATCCCGGCAAGTACATCCCGGAGGCGCTGGCCCGGCTCATCAGCACCGAAAAAGTCACCTTCAGCCACTGCGTGCCGACCATCCTGCACATGCTCCTGACGGACCCCAAGTGCGCCCAGTACGACCTGAGCGGCTGGCGCGTGGTCATCGGCGGCGCGGCCATGCCCAAGGCCATCTGCGCCGCGGCCCTGGACCGGGGTATCGACGCCTTCACGGGCTACGGCATGTCCGAGACCTGCCCCATCCTGAGCCTCTCGCACCTGAGCGACGCCGAACTGCAGCTCGACCGTGACGCCCAGATCGCCCTGCGGACCCGCACGGGCAAGTCCCTGCCCATGGTGCGGCTGCGTCTGGTCGACGGCGAGGGACGGGAAGTCCCGCGCGACGACCGGACCCCCGGCGCCCTGCAGGTCCGCGCCCCGTGGCTGACGGCCTCCTACCTGAAGGACGAGAGCAATTCCAAAAGGCTGTGGACCGACGGCTGGCTGAACACCGGCGACGTGGCCTGCCGCAACGCCGAGGGCAGCCTGCGCATCACGGACCGCACCAAGGACGTCATCAAGGTCGGCGGCGAGTGGGTCAGCTCCCTGGAGATGGAGGACATCATCCTGCAGCACCCCGACGTGGCCGAGGCCGCCGTCATCGGCCGACCAGACCTGCGCTGGGGCGAGACGCCGCTGGCCCTGGTGGTGCCCAAGCCGGGCGCAGCCCCGCAGGAAAGGGACATCGTCCAGCACGTCAAGGATTTCGTGGACAGGGGAGTGCTGCCCAAGGAGGCCGTGCTGCTGCGGGCCAGACTGGTCACGGCGATCGTCCGCACCAGCGTGGGCAAGACCAACAAGGTGGCCATGCGCGAGCTGTACCTCAAGGACAGGGACCTGGAAGACTAGGGCCCGACCCTTTCAGAACAGCAAGGGCTTTCCCGGACCCCGGGGAAGCCCTTTTTTACGTCCCGCTTTCAACCGGGAAAGGCGATGCCGAAGCGCCGCCTGTACTCGCCCGGAGTCAGGCCCGTCAGGTCTCGGAAGGCCTTGAAGAAGGCCGTGGCGTCGCCATACCCGACCATGGCGGCGACCTCGCCCGCAGGCTCGACGCCCGTTTCCAGCAGGCGCTTGGCCCGCTCGATGCGCACGGCCTGCAGGTACTGGACGGGAGTGCGGCCCAGCGACCCGCGGAATCGACGCAGCAGCGTGCGCTCGGTCAGGTGTACGGCTTCGGCCAGCTCCCGCATGCGCACGGGTCGGGCATGGTTGCCCTCCAGCCAGCGGCACGCCCTGGCCACGGTCTCGTCGCCGACGGCGGGCAGCAGGCTCATGTACGGCGTCTGCCGCACCCTGCCGGGGTCCAGAAGCAGCGTCCTGGCGCAGGACAGGGCCGTTTCGGGCGAGGTGTGGCGTGCCACGAGGTGCAGGGCCAGGTCGAAATACGCCGTCACCCCGCCTGCGCAGATATAATCGCCGCCGTCCACGAGCATGCGGTCCGGCTCCAGGGCGACGTCCGGGTAGCGGGCCGCGAAGGCCTGCGCCAGCCCCCAGTGGGTGGTGGCCGGACGCCCTCGGAGGATGCCTGCCTCGGCCAGGAAGAACACGCCGGCGCAGGCCCCGCAGACCACGGCCCCGGAAGCGTGCGCCCGCCCGACCCACGCGGCCGGCGCCGCATCCGGCGCCGTCAGGCCGAAGGCCGGGGGAACGTAGACGATGTCCCACTGCCGCAGACCCGCTCCCGCGTCGCCGAGGGCCGCGTCCGCCTGCAGGACGGCGCCGGCGAAGCAGCGCACCGGAGCGCCGTCGGCGCTCAGCACGGCGGTCTCGAACACCTCCCGACCCGCGGCCAGGTTGGCCACGGCCAGCGTGTCGGAAAAACCGTGCACCCCCGAGGCGAGGCACGAGTCGTAGGCCAGGATTGCCACACGCATGACGCCCTCCCGATTGTCGATTCTGACAATTTTTTTGTCCAATCCGACCATTCCGTCAAGCCATTCCAGCCACTATGTTTCCGGCATGCGCGGCGAAGGTCGCCGAGCCGAAAACAGGGAGGCACCCATGAAAGCAACGCACAAGGCCCTCGTCGTCATCGACCTGCAAAACGACTACTTCCCCGGCGGGGCTTTTCCCCTCTGGAACGCCGAAGCGACCCTCTGCAACGTCGTCGACGCCGTGAGGAAGGCTCGGGAGGCCGGAATACCGGTCATCCTCGTGCAGCATGTGGCCGACGCCACCAAAGGCATCGCGCCGTTCTTCAACTCCGGCACGAAGGGCGTGGAACTGCACGCGGAGGTCAGGGCGGCGGCACCGGATGCGAAGGTCGTGATCAAGACGAACGCGGACAGCTTCCTTGGGACGGAACTGGAGAGGATGCTGAAAGATGACGGAACGGAAGAGATTCTCGTCTGCGGCATGATGACCCAGAACTGCGTGACCCACACGGCCATCTCCAAGGCGGCGGAAAAGTACCGGGTATCGGTGCTGGCGGACTGCTGCACCACGGTCAGCGAGATGATCCACCTCATCGCCCTGAACGCCCTGGCGCCCAGGGTCGCGGTGATCACGGCGGCGGAGGCGCTCTGGGCCTAGGCCCACGCCGCGGCGACCACGTCGCGCAGGACCCGGAGCGCCGGCTCTTCCCGGCGCGCCTCGCGCCAGACCAGGGACAGCGGAAGCCCGAGGGAAGGGCCAGGCCAGACGGCGAGCTGGCCTCGCTCCAGGCCGGCCATGGCCTCGTCCTCACGCAGGAGCGTCAGCCCTTCTCCGGCCACGACCAGAGCTCGCAGGATGTCCTCGTGGTCGGCCTCGACGCAAATGCGCGGCTTGCGCCCGAGACCCGCAAACTGGCGTTCGAGGATGTCCAGAAAAGGGCAGTTGTCGGCCATCCAGACCCACGGCATGGCCGCCAGTCCGGCCCAGTCGGCCCCGTCGATGCGGTCCGTCCAGGCCGCCGGCCCCACGACGCGGAACGGGACTTCGGCCAGGGATTCGGCCAGCACACCCTCGCCGGGGATATCCCCGTAGGCGTACCCCGCGTCCATGACGCCGCGCCGCACGTCGCGCACGATGTCCCAGGAGTTGGAATTGACCAGGGACAGGGAAATGCCCGGGTAGTCCCTGCGCATTCGTGTCGAGATCGCCCCCACGCGCAGGAAGGTCGAGTCGGTGTTGATGCCGAAGGCCAGCTGCCCGCTGACTTCCCCGCTCATGCCGCGGGCCTCGCCGAGGAACAGGTCGGCGTCCTCGACGATGCGACGGGCGCGGCCCAGCAGACGCTCGCCCTCCCTGGTCAGTCGCATGCCCTTGGGTGTGCGGTCGAAAAGCGCCACGCCCAGCTCGCCCTCCAGGGCCTTGATATGGCTGCTCACGGCCGGCTGGCTGACGAACAGCCTTTCGGCCGCGCGGGTCAGGTGGCCTTCTTCGGCCACGGCCAGGAACGTGCGCAGCTGATGCAATTCCATGTTCGCTCCATAAGCAAACCCGAAGAGGGTCATAACGCAATGCCATTGGATTCCGCCCGCCCGGGGATGGTACCTCCCGAAGCTGCAACCAGGGAGGAACCATGGATACCACAGGCATTGTCAACGTTCTCCGTTATCTGATCAGCCCCGAGGACACCATCGTGACCAGGCCCGAGACCTGCAACCGGGGCGCAGCGTCCCTCGCCAAGACGGCGTTCTGGTTTGCCGTGGCCCTCGGCTGCGGCATGGCCCTGGCGCAGCTGCACTAGGCTTGCGAGGGACGGCTGCGCCTGGGAAAGCATCCTGAGGCGAGAGGAGGCTGGCCGCAGCGAACTTTTCGGTTCCCATGGCGCCGCCATGCGCATACTATTCCGGCAAACACCCGGAGGAGAAAACCATGAAAGCGCAACTCTTGCAAACATACGGTGAGCCCCCCGACTTCCGGCAGGCCGAAATCGACACGCCCGCCCTCAGACCCGGTCACGTGCTGGTGAGGGTTGCCGCCACCAGCGTGAACCCCATCGACATCAAGATGCGTGTCATGCGGCCGGCCTTCGCACCGCCCCTGCCCGCCGTCCTGGGCATGGACGTGGCCGGTGTGGTGGAGGCCGTCGGCGAGGGCGTGGAAGACTTGTGGCCCGGCGACGAGGTCTTCGGCTGCGCCGGCGGCATCGCCGACATGCCCGGGGCCCTGGCCGAGTTCATGCTTTGCGACGCGCGGCTGATGGCCCCCAAGCCGACGAACCTGACCATGGAGGAGGCCGCCGTCCTGCCGCTGGTGACCATCACCGCCTGGCAGGCCCTCTTCGACCGCGCGCGGATCCAGCCGGGGCATTTCGTGCTCGTCCACGCCGGGGCAGGAGGCGTGGGACACGTGGCCGTGCAGCTGGCCAAGGCCGCGGGTGCCCGTGTGGCGGCCACCGTATCCTCGACGCAGAAGGCGAATCTGGCCAGGGAATTGGGCGCGGACAAGGTCATCGACTACCGCCAGGAGAAGCCCGAAGCATACGTGGCCAGACTGACGGACGGCAGGGGTTTCGACATCGTCTTCGACACCGTGGGCGGGGCCAACCTGGATGCCTCCTTCGCCGCGGCCGCTTCCGGCGGGACCGTGGTCTCCACCAACACGCGCTCCACCCACGACCTCTCGCCCATGCACGCGGGGAGCCTGACCCTGTCCGTGGTCTTCATGCTCCTGCCGCTGCTCACCGGCCGGGGCCGCGAGGCCCACGGGGAAATCCTGCGCCAGGCCGCGAGGCTGGCCGCCGCCGGCAGGCTGCGCCCCCATCTCGGGCACACCCTCTCGTGGCGGGACATCGCAAAGGCCCACGACCTCGTGGCCGCAGGCCGGACCATGGGCAAGGTCGCGGTACGGATCGACTGACGGCGCCGGGTGCGCCCCTTGTTCCAGGCGGGATCGTGCTTACGAAAACCCGTTGTCCGGCACCTCAAACAACGGAGAACCCCATGCGCGCCACCTCCATCGATCCCGCCCGCTTTTCCTCCCACCGCGGCCTGAACCGTCTGCAGACCCTGCTCCTGCTCGGCCTCATGACGGGTTACGCCGGCTTTGTCGGCTGGATGCTCTGGGGACCCGACGGATTGTGGTTTCTCGTGATCTGGGGCGCGTTCCTGCTCCTCTTCTCCCCGCAGCTCTCGGCCCGCTGGGTGCTCAGGATGTACGGCGCCCGCCACGTTCCCCCGGACCAGGCGCCCGAATACCACCAGGCCCTGTCCGTGCTGGCCGGACGCGTCGGCCTCCCCGGGCCGCCTTCCCTGTGGTGGGTTCCGAGCCCCATGGTCAACGCCTTCGCCGTTGGCAGCCGCGACGCATCGGCCATTGCCGTGACCGACGGTCTGCTGCGCACCCTCTCCCCGCGCGAACTCGTCGCGGTGCTGGCCCACGAGACGGCCCACATCGCCCACGGCGACCTCTTCGTCATGGGCCTGGCCGACGTCATCTCGCGCATCACCTCGGCCATGAGCTTCGTGGGTCTCGTACTCATCTTCATGTCCCTGCCCCAGGCCCTGGCCGGCGGCGAGGTGGACTGGTGGCCCCTGATCCTCCTGGCCGCCGCGCCGCAGGTCAGCCTCCTGGCCCAGCTCGGCCTGTCCCGCACCCGCGAGTTCGACGCGGACCTGACGGCCGCCCGCCTGACCGACGACCCCGACGGGCTGGCCTCGGCCCTGCTCAAGCTGGAACGAGTCCAAAACGGCTTTCTGCGCCGCATCTTCTTCCCGGGCCGGGGTCTGCCCGAACCATCCTGGCTGCGCACCCACCCGACCACAGAGGAGCGCGTCCGGCGCCTGCGCGACCTGCGGCCGGAACGGACGCCCGACGTGTGGGGCGGTTATTCCTTCGAACCGCCCTCCTTCCCCCACGTCCGCCTGCGGCAGCGGCCGCGCGGTGGCTGGTGGGGGTACTGGTACTGACGCAGCCGCGGAAATCCTGTTGCCTTTCGGACCCGAGAGGTTCAAAATCCGGCCCGCAACACGAACACCGCCCCGGGTCCGGGACCCGGGCCATCCTGCGAGGTACACCGTGCCGGATTCCTCCTCGGTGCCCACCAGAGGGCGCACCCTCGACCACGCCGCCGCCGTCTACGATTTCGTCGAACCGCTCATCATGCTCGGCAAGCAGGCCGAGTACGAGCGCGACATCGTCAACCTCCTCGCGCTTCGCCCGTCGGACCGGGTCCTGGACCTGGGCTGCGGGACGGGCACGCTGACCCTGTCCATCGCCGAACGTCTCGACCCCTCCAGCGGGGGCCAGGCCGTAGGCATCGACGCCGCGGCCAAAATGATCAGGGTGGCTCGGGAAAAGCGGTCCACCTCGGCCACCTGGTACACGCCCATGGCCGCCGAAAGCCTGGACTTCGAGGACGGCAGCTTCGACGCCGTGGTCTCGAGCCTGTTCTTCCACCATGTCGACGCGGACCTCAAGCTCAGGGCCTTCCAGGAAGCTTTCCGCGTCCTCAAGCCAGGCGGGAAGCTGATCGTCGCGGACATGCACGTCCCGACCACCCTCCTGGGCGCCCTCATCTCCCACGCCTCCAGATGGATCCTCATGCAGCCGGAGATCGGCGAGAACACGCGGGGCATCCTCCCGGAACTCATGCTTCGGGCCGGCTTCGCCCAGCCGCGGATCGAAGCCCGCTATTTCGGCTACATCGCCGTCTTTTCAACCACGAGACCATGATGGACATCATCGACCTGCTGCAGGCCGCGCCGCGCATCGCCGGGCAGCCGGACCTGGAAGCGGAGCTGCGGGCCGGGCTGCAGCTCTATTGGGACATCGCCCGCCGCATCCTGGACAAGAGCGGGGTGAACCTGGCCGCCCCGGGACCGGAATTCTTCCAGCTGCGCCACAACTTCTTCTCGGCCCTCTTCCTGCTGTCCTTCCACCGCGCGGGCATCGACCCGGCCCGGCGCACGGCCTTCGCGGCCGTCAACCAGTGCCTGCGGGGCATGGTCACGGGGTGCGACAACATCCTCGACGACGAGTACAAGAAGACCCTGGACACCGACCTTCCAGGCACGCGCTTCCGCTCCGTCATCGACATCATGGTTTCGGACCGCGTGCTGTTCGACATCCTTCTGGACCTGCACGAAGCGCAGGGCGTGCCCCTCGAAGCGGTCCGCCGGGCCCACGCCGCGTCCCTGCGGGCCCTGACCTTCAGCGGAGCCGAGGAGGCTTCGGAGGAAGGCGGGGTCTTCGAGACCCTCGCACCGGAGCGCATCCTCGGCGAAATCCACCACCTCAAGACCGGGCTGCTCTTCCGCTGCGTCTGGGCCGTGCCCATGGCGCTGGACCCGGCCCTGGCGCCCGTGGCCGAACCCCTGGCCGACGCCTTGTACCGCATCGGCATGGGCTGCCAGGTCCTGGACGACATGGTCGACCTCGCGGCGGACCGCGCCATGCACCGGCACAATTACCTGGCCTCGCTCATCGTGCACAGGTCGGAGGACAGGGAAGCGGCGCGGGCCGGGCTGGATGGGGCCGAAGACGTGCGGGCCCTGCTGGAACGCCACCCCGAGGCGCGGCGGGAGGCGTCGGCGCAGGCCATGGCCTTCCTGGGCGACGGCCTGCGCGCGCTGCTCGGGCCGCAGGGGGCACCCCTCATCCCCGCGGCCGTCGATTTTCTTGTCCGCCGCATCGGCGCCGCCGACCTCCTCGATCCGGAGACGCGGGCATGAGCCTGCGCCTGTGGTGGGGCATCGCCTGGCGCTTCCTGTGGCGATCGCGCAGATCGACCGCCGTCCTGGCCGCCATGATCGTCTCCGCCGTGGCGACTCTCGTCTTTCTCGACGCCCTGGCCGTGGGCGTGAGCGACGCCATGATCCGCAACTCCGTCAGCCTCGTCTCAGGGCATCTCTCGATCGAAAACCTGCCTTCCGGCCTGTCCCCTGACTCCCTGCGGCCCCCCGGGGTCGAGCATGTCCTCAGGCGCAGAACCGCGCAGGTCTGGCTGCGCAGCGGCACAAATCTGGCCGGCACGTCGCTGTGGTCCGTGGACCCCGATGCGGAGCGCAACGCCACGGCCCTGTGGCGGAAAACGACGGCAGGCAGCTACCCCGGCAAGGGAACGCGGCAGCTTTTCCTGGGCGAACCCGTGGCCGCCGAGCTCGGCCTGGACATCGGCGACACGCTGACCGTCGCCGGCGACCCGTCGCAAGCGGGCACGGAGTACGTCCTCTGCGGCACCTTCCGCACGGGCATAGCGGCCCTGGACAAGGGGTTGTCCTTCCGTCCCGACCAGGGGGAGGACGGCGATTCCCCCTGGCAGGCGTCCCTCTTCCTCGCCGACGGCGCATCCCCGGAAACCGTGCGGGGCGCCCTGCGCCTGCCGCCGGAGGCGACGGCCCGGACCTGGGCCGAGCTCATGCCCGACCTCCGGCAGCTCATCGACCTCAACGCACTGTGCATGCTCCTGGTCATGGTCCTGGTCTTCTTCATCGTGTCCCTCGGCATCGCCTGCGCCTTCGTCATCTTCATCCTGAAGAACATCCGCGAACACGGAATCATGAAGTCCATGGGCGTCTCCTCGCCGGAGACGGCGCTGCTGCTGCTTCTGGAGATCGGCGGCCTGACCCTGGCCGCGTCGATGCTGGGCGTTCTCCTCGGCTGCGGCCTGACCCTGGCCGTGGCCGGTCCGGGAGTGGACCTCGGAGCCATGACCTCCCACAACCAGTATTTCGCGGTATCCGGAGTCATCCACCCCCGGCTGACCGCTTCCGGGCTTGCGCTCCCCCCCCTGATGGCCCTGCTTTTCGCTCTCCTCGCCGGCGTCTGGCCGGTCTGCATGATCGCGCGCCAGCGCCCGGCCGAAGTGCTGAGGAGCATCTGACATGATCCGCGTCGAGAACGTCGGCAAATCCTTCATTTCCCCCCGCGGCGTGACCCCGGTCATCGCCGGGGTGTCCTTCGACCTGGAAACCGGGAAAAGCCTGGCTTTGATGGGCCGGTCCGGCTCCGGCAAGACCACCCTGCTCTATCTCGTCGGCGGGCTGGAGCGTCCCGACACGGGTTCGATCATCTGTCTCGACCGGCCGGTGCACGCCCTGACGGGACGAGCCCTGTCCCGCTTCCTGCGGGAGCATGTCGGCTTCCTGTTCCAGTTCGGCAATCTCTTGTCCTGCCTGACCGTGGCCGAGAACGTGGCCTTCCCGCTGCGCCTCAACAACGTCGGACCGGCCGAGTGTGCGCGGCGCGTCGGGGAGCTGCTGGAGCGCATCGGCCTGGCCGGTGCGGCCAAGGCCCTGCCCAGGGAACTCTCGGGCGGGGAGACGCAGCGTGTGGCCTTCGCCCGGTCCATCGCCCACCGGCCGCAGATCCTCCTGGCCGACGAGCCCACGGCCAGCCTGGATTCCGCCACGGCCCGCAATCTCATGGACCTCATGTTCCGGGTCGGGCGGGAGGAGGGGCGGACCACCATGACCGCGACCCACGACCCGGAAGTGACGGCCCTGGCCGACCGGACCCTGCGCCTGGAAGACGGCAGGATCGTCGGCTGAGACGCCGGGCCCGAAACGGCATGAAATCGCCGGCCGCATCGCATCGCCTCTTCGTGTACGGCACCCTGGCCGACCCGGCCGTCTGCACCGGACTGCTGGGCCGGGCTCCGCGTCCCGCCCCGGCAAGGCTGCACGGGTTCGTCCGTCGCGAAGTGCGCGGCGAGGCCTACCCGGCCATCGTCGCCGAACCGGGCGGGCTGGTCCCGGGGAGCGTCTACGCGGACATCGCCCGGGAGGAACTGGCGGTCCTGGACGGTTACGAAGGCGATGAGTATGCGCGGATCGAGGTGTCTGTGGAGACGGACGCGGGCGTGGCGTGGGCCTGGGTCTATGTCTGGATTGGCGGGGAGGAAAGGCTCGGGCCCGCGGCGTGAGGCCCGAACGGCTGCGGCCTCATCTGGTGAGCAGAAATTCGTCGTACATGACCCGGTAGTCGTCGACGGCCCCGGTGGGAAGCCAGTGCTCGAAGGCCCGGCGGTACTCCGGCGTGTTCCTGTGCCGCTCCAGCACGGCGTTGACGCGCCCGATCATGTCCGTCCCCCAGGCGGTGCGCGGCGCGGCGACGCGGCCGACGACCGGGACCAGGGCATCCTTCAGGGGGACGAGGGCGATGCCGCCCTCCCGGCCTCTCATGCGCGCCACGTACGTGGCTTCGAGAGGATAGGCCAGCACCCCGTCCACCCGTCCGAGCAGGAGCATGTCCAACAGGCTGCCGAGAAGGTTGGAGCCCGTATGGGCGACGATGCGCGAGGGGTCGGGCGCGGTCCGCAGCACGGCGTCCACCTCGGGGCCGTAGGACCTGTCCACGGCCACGCCCAGGACCTTCCTGGCCACGAACTCCCTGAGGGCGATCCGGCCTCCCTGCCCGCCGTCCGCGTCGCCGGCCCTGACCACGAGACAGACCGGCGGAACCAGCACGCACGGCATGGAATACTGCATGATGGCGTCCCGCTCCGGGTTGGGGATGATCCCCACGGCCAGCACCTTCTCCCCCTTCTGCATCCAGTTCATGGTCCGGCTCAGGTTGGCGGTCAGGACATGGTGGTCCAGATCCGGCATCTCGCGCCGCATGAGGTCGTGGATCATGTCCGAAGGCCCCTGACCGGCGTACGGCCCTTCGACGATGCGCAGAGGAGGGAAATCCGCGTGCATCCAGGTCACGGCGTCGGCTGCGGCCTCGGCGGCCGGAAACACGCCCGGCAGGCAGAGCCAGGCGATGGCGAGCACCACTTTGCATAAATTCGACAACATATGACAAATGTAAGACAAATCGACACGAACTTCAACATTCTTGCACCGCGTATGACATTCGCGTTTCGAACACCCCGGATGCGCAAGCGGCGACCCTGGGCCGGAATTGCCGAATTTTCGCTTTATTCGACAGCCCGACAGGCTTATGGTTCGAGAAACTCCACGGAGGAGCCGCCATGTCGCACCACTCGCACCGTTTTGGATACGCTGAGCTCACCGACCGCCTGAACCGCTGCCCCCAGGGCGCACCGCCCTCCGAATCCCTGCACAAGATCCTCAAAATTCTCTTCTCCGAACGAGAGGCCGAACTCATCGCCCAGCTGCCCATCAGGCCCTTCACGGCCGAAAAGGCGGCCGAGGTCTGGAAGATGGACCTGACGAAGGCCAGAAACATCCTCGACGACCTGGCCGGCCGGGCCATGCTCGTCGACGTCGAAGGCGAGGACGGCCGCACGACCTACATCCTGCCCCCTCCCATGGCCGGCTTCTTCGAATTTTCGATGATGCGCACGCGCGGCGACATCGACCAGAAGGCCCTGGCCGAACTCTTCTATCAGTACCTGAACGTCGAGGAGGACTTCGTCAGGGCCCTCTTCACCGACGGCGAGACCCAGCTCGGCCGCGTCTTCGTGCAGGAGCCCATGCTCTCGGCCGGGAACGCCGTGCACGTGCTGGACTACGAACGGGCCAGCGAGGTCATCCGCACGGCCTCCCACCGGGCCATCAGCACCTGCTACTGCCGCCACAAGATGCAGCACGTGGGCCGGGACTGCGACGCGCCCAAGGACATCTGCATGACCTTCAACACCTCGGCCGCGTCCCTGTCTCGCCACGGCCACGCCCGCCCGGTGGACACGGCCGAGTGCCTGGACCTGCTGGACCAGGCCCAGGACCATGGGCTGGTGCAGTTCGGGGAGAACGTGCGCGAGCGGGTCAACTTCATCTGCAACTGCTGCGGCTGCTGCTGCGAGGCCATGATCGCGGCCCGCAAGTTCGGCAGCCTCCACCCCGTGCACACCACCAACTTCCTCCCCGCGGTGGACGAAAATGCCTGCACGGGCTGCGGCAAGTGCGCGGCCGCCTGCCCCGTTGAGGCCATGGGCACCGTCTCGGCCAACGACCCGCGCCAGCCCAAGCGCAAAAAAGCCCGCGTGGACGAGAGCATCTGCCTGGGCTGCGGCGTGTGCGCGCGCGCCTGTCCGGACAAGGCTCTTTCCCTCAAGCCGCGGGAGAAGCGGGTCATCACGCCGCTCAATTCCGTGCACCGCACCGTGGTCATGGCCCTGGAGCGCGGCAAGCTCCAGCACCTCTTCTTCGACAACCGCGTCCTCTGGAACCACCGCGCCCTGGCCGCGGTGCTGGGCGTGATCCTGAAGCTCCCGCCCATCAAGCAGGCCATGGCCACGAGCCAGGTCAAGTCGCGGTTCATGGAGTACCTGGTGCGGAAATTCCCGGTCTGAAGAACTGCGCGGCCCGACGTACGAAATCGCCCGGCGTCACAGCGAACGCAGCCGGTGCCTGGCCCGCTCCCTTTCCTCGGCCCTCTCGATGACCGTCCGGTAGGCCAGGTAATACTTGTAGATGTTGCCCACGTAGCGAACCGTCTCCTGGCCCGTGACCTTGCCGGCGGCGACCTCCACGTTGGCGAACCACTGGTTCGGGTCCAGGCCCATGTCCGCCGTCAGGCGGCGCATGCGCGCCATGTTGCCCGGACCGGCATTGTACCCCGCGAAGGCGAAGAGCATCCGGTTCAGGGGGCTGACGGCCGGGTCGTCGTAGTACGTGTCGATGAGGTGGCGGTAGTATTTGGCCCCGGCGTGGATGTTGGTCTCCAGCCGTCGGATGTCGGGGAGATTGATGGGCGGCCCGGCCGCGGTGCTCGGCAGGAGCTGCATGACGCCCACGGCGCCCGCGGGGCTCAGCGCATTCTGGTCGAGCCGCGACTCCTGGTAGCCCTGGGCCGCGAGGAGCAGGAAGTCCAAGTCATACTGCCGGCCGTAGCTGCGGAAGTATTTCACGGCCGCCTCGAAGCGGCGCAGATCCTCGCTGTCCTTGGCGTTGCGCAGGTAGCCGGACTTGATGAAGTACTTGCGGTTCAGGAACGCCAGATCCTTCGAAGAGCGGTAATGTTTGACGAAATCGTTGATCAGCCCCAGCAGTTGCGGGTTGTCCTTGCGCACCGCCCAGGCCAGGCGCTGGCCCTGGGCCGCCACGAGATCGTCGCGGACGCGGATGCCCGGCAGCACCTCGCCCCACAGCCGGGCCCGGTACCCGTCGACCACGGTCAGGGGCAGGAGCCCGGCGCCGACCATCTCCATGATGTCCTCGCTCTCCAGACTCTCGTCCGCCGGGCGGATGTCGACCGGCGGCAGGCCCCGGGACGCCAGACGTGCGTTCAGCCCCTGAAGCGTCTCGAAATAGCTGCTGGAGCGGCGCACATAGACCTCCTTCCCCGAAAGGTCCTCGATGCTCCCAAGCTCGGGCGATTCCGGCCCCGCGACCACGACCTCGCGGACATCCGACACCCACGGCTCCGAAAAGGCCACCAGTTCCTCGCGGCCTGGGGTGATGGACAGGCTGGCCACGGCGATGTCCCCTCGGCCAGCATTCAGGGCCGAGATCAACTCGTCCCGCCGCACGGGGATGCAGACGACATGGACGGGGTACTTGCGGGTCTTGAGGTGCCTGTTGAGCCATTTCTCGAAAGCCTGGGCCACCTCGGCCGTAAAGCCCTTGGTCACGGCGCCGTCGAGGTAGTAGTTCGTGCGGCTGTAGGTGACCAGGATGCGGATGTAGCGGCGCGTGCGCATCCCGTCGAGGTCGCCGCGCCAGGGGGTGTTCAGGTACTTGAACAGGGCGGCGTCCTGCCGCTCCTGCTCGGCCACGGCCGTGGCGTTCTGGGCGTCGGCCCGGCCGACCGCCGCAAAAAGCAGGACCAGGCACAGAAACAGCGCCCACGCGGCGAGACGAATCACGGCCCGCCACGTGGACAGGAGCCGCCCATCGACCGATTCCCCAAGAGATGCACTCATGCCAGCTTCCTCACGGTTCATGCGTCGGCGCATGAACATCATTGAATTTCACATCCCACCCCGACGCGCCGAACATGCACGATTCAGGCGGCACCTCGTTGCCCACGTTTCTTCCCTGTGTAACATTGCATTTCGTGCCCGAGCGGACGCATCGATCGCGGGTGCGCCTCAGAGCACGCCGAGAAAGAGATAGCCGCACAGCATCACGCCATGAAGCCGACCGCAGCGTTGATGGCCATGGCCGCCCGGGTGTTGTAGCCGACCGGGATGTCCATCTCGTGCAGGGAGGCCAGGAAATGCCTGTGCTGGAGCACGGAGTAGATTTCGACGAATGCGCCGAGCAGGATGAAGCCCATGCCGCCGATGAAGGACAGGTGCCGCTGGGCCCCGAGCACGCCCTGCACGCCCAGGATCTGCATGTAGAGGCCGAAGCGCTCGACGACGAAACCGAAGGCCATGAGGGAGATGCCCGTCCTGTTCCAGGAGAAGAGCGTGCGCTCCGCGGCGAAGAGCACGCGGGGGTCTGTCTGTCCGGTCATGATGTCCTCCTTGGCGAAAGGCCTACATGGCCCCGCGGCCCAGGTTCACGCCCGTGGCCTCGGCCGTGCGGATGAGCTGGTGGTCCAGGGGCACGGTTCGGCACAGTCCGGCCAGTTCCGAGAGGGGGACGAGCACGATGTCCGGCGTCTTCAGGGCGACCATGGTCCCGAACTCGCCGCGCGCCGCCGCGTCCACCGCCGCCGCGCCAAGGCGCGTGCCGAGCACCCGGTCGAAGGCCGTGGGCGAGCCGCCGCGCTGGATGTGGCCCAGGACCGTGGTCCGCACTTCGAGGGGAATGCGTTCCCGGATCTGGTTGGCCAGGTGGAAGCCGATGCCGCCCAGCTGCTCCACGCCCTGCAGACGGCCGGCGGCCGAACCCTGGGTGATGCGCTGACCGCCCTCCTCGCGGGCCCCTTCGGCCACCATGATGATGCTGAACGGGCTCTTGCCGCGGATGCGGTGCTGGATCTTGGTCACCACGTTGTCGAGGTTGTAGGGGATCTCGGGAATGAGAATGATGTGCGCGCCCCCGGCCAGGCCCGACTCCAGGGCGATCCAGCCGGCGTTGCGGCCCATGACCTCGAGGATCATGACCCGGTCGTGGCTGCGGCCGGTGGTGTGCAGCCGGTCCATGGCGTCGCAGGCCACCTGCACGGCCGTCTGGAAGCCGAAAGTGTAGTCCGTGCCTTCGAGGTCGTTGTCGATGGTCTTGGGGATGCCGACCACGGGCATGCCCATCTGCTGGAACTTGTGCGCCAGTTCCAGGGTGCCCTCGCCGCCGACCACGAACAGGCAGTCGAGGCCGAGCATCCTGAACGTGTCCATGGCCTGCTCGGACAGGTCGCTGACCGTGATCTGCCCTTCCTCGTCGAACTCGCGGTAGGCGAAGGGGTTGCCCTTGTTGGTCGTGCCCAGGATCGTCCCGCCCAGGGTCAGAATGTCCTTGGTGTTCCCGGTGGTCAGCTTCATGGTGCGGCCGAAGATGAGACCGTCGAACCCGTTTTCGAGCCCCAGCACCTCTGCGCCGTACTGGATGATGGCCGTGCGGGTCACGGCCCGGATGACGGCGTTGAGGCCGGAGCAGTCGCCCCCGCCGGTCAGAATACCAACTCGCTTCAAGGCCATGATTCCTCCTGGAAGATGCGATGATTACATGACTTTTCCCCTACACCGGGCCGCTTTGCGCGTCCATCCCCCGGGACTCCTGAAAGGCCGAAGGCCTGCCGACATGATGACGGCAGGCCTTCGGATTCTGATCAGTCGAGCGAGGTTCCGCCCCCGCACCTTACCCTTCGGAGGTCGTCGGGTCGATGATGGTCCTGACCTCGGTCACGCTGTTGGCCGGGAAGCCGCCGCGACTGGCGTGCTCGCGCACGGCCGCCTCGTTCTCGGCGATGTAGACGCAGTAGATCTTGTCCGGCGTGACGAAGCTCTCCACCCACTGGATGGACGGGCCCATCTCCCTGAGCACGCCGCAGGAATGCTGGGAGATGCCCTTCAGGGTCTCGGCGGACATGCTGCCCGCGCCGGGAATCTCGCGTTCGATGATGTACTTCGGCATACAGTCTCCTTCCGGTTAGAGGACCGTGGCGGTTGAATGCGGTACACGCCGCCACAGGAATTATCCGCGGAGGCGGTACATACAAATACGTGTCCAACACGGGTCATGATCTGGAAAATCATGGTGTTGCGTGCCGGCGACACCACATTTATGGGCCCTGATGGGCCCATATCGACACAATTACAGCCGAATTCCGTATCAAAATGATCCACAAATACGCGACACGGAAGCAAACCACGCCAAGCCTGCGCCGTCAGCGGAAGCGCGGCGCCATCAGGACAGGGCCTGGCCCAGGTCGGCCAGGATGTCGTCGATGTGCTCGATGCCCACGGACAGGCGCACCAGATCCGGGAGGATGCCGGCCGCAAGCCTACTCGGCTTTGGACAGAGGGGGCAGTGCGCGGAGAGGGGTGGATGGCTCCCGGCCACATGCAGAGCGTTTGAACGGTGACTCTCTATGTGCTGTGAGATATGGGGGCGCTGTGCGGGAGTGTAATGCTTTTCGACAAGATCTTTGCCCGCTCTTTACAAAGAGAAAACGATAATACCCAATTCTCATACAGATCTGATCGAGGAAAAGGCTGGGGTGACACCATCCATCCTTACGCATCACCATAATCAGGATTCCGTATTTGGCGGTTCGTGCAACACATTGAGGTTCTTCCTTCGGATTCCATCTCACGGAGCGCTAACACCTTCAAATCGGTACGCATTGCCAACGCACATGCAAAAAGCCCCTACCACAAGAGTGGTCAGGGGCTTCCCGTGAGCATAGGAGCAAGTGGTTGGAAATCACATAGCCGCAATCAGCTGTTATTACATTATCTTCCGTTTCAAACCCAATCCCAGCAATCCGATGGCGACCAGCAAGACCGTAGAAGGTTCGGGAACGGTCGTAGGCGGCTGTGTTTCGGCCAGCAAAAGGTTCCTGAACATGATGTCATTGTCGTTCGTGGTTGCGGATACATTGTCCCACACGTTCTGGTCGGTAATAAGGAAGATGCTTCCGAGACCTATGTTTTCATAGGCCATCATGATCTGATTGGGATCATCCTCACCGACCATCAATGCCTGTGCGCTTCCACCGATAAGCAACGGAGCAAAACACGCATAATTGTAGATATTCACACCTGCAGTAAGCGGATGAGACAGGATCTGGCCGTCAGCGACAGTCGCATCGCGATAGCCTGCATCAGGGGCTTCATTCACAATGCTTATATTTCCACCCAAAGCAGCAATCGCGTCGCTGATGCGATTATTTTCATCTGGCGCGAAACCGCCATGCTCTCCCATAAATGCGATGCGTCCACCACCACTCAAAAAAGACGCCATCTTGTCCATTTCAGCAGATGTATAGGCATCCGCAGGCTGAACAGCCCAAAGAAGATTGACACCAGTCAAATCGATAGCATCAAGATTCCCAAAAACGACAGATGACGTAACATCAGGAATTGTGTTGTAAAAGTTACTGATGATATCCAAACTAAACCGCTCCCCCCACACATTTACCACAGATGATGCATTCGCATTTGTGGCCACTAAAAACAAAAAAAGAAATACGACGCTCAATTTTTTCATCACCCCGCACCTCCTTGAAAACAACTCCCTATCAAGCCCTTTGACGAGAAAACCTCCCAGACAACCGTGTACCATTTGATGAAAGCAAAAAACATACCGCATCCAAGCCTCCATTTCCATGGAGAACTCGGCCAAGCCGTGAACAGGAGCTGTCGGAGGAAAAAAACAGGGTGGGGAAGAGGAACTTCGGCATACGGTCTCCTTCTGGTGCGAGACCGTGATGGATGGGTGCGATGATGATGTTCCGCCGCGGAATTCATCCGCGAACGGAACGCCATCGGATTCGTGCCTGACGGCAACTCACGATTTAGATGCGGGAAGCCGCGCCACGCCAGTACGGCGCGTCCCGTTTCTCTCCTTCAGTCACTCCAGCGCCTGATCCAAGTCGGCCAGAATGTCGTCGATGTGCTCGATGCCCACGGACAGGCGCACCAGGTCCGGGGTGATGCCGGCCGCGGCCTGTTCGGCCTCGGACAGCTGCGAGTGCGTGGTGCTGGCCGGGTGGATGGCCAGGGACTTGGCGTCGCCGACGTTGGCCAGGTGCGAGACGAGACCCAGGCGGTCGATGAAGCGCCGCCCGGCGTCGAGGCCGCCCTGCACGCCGAAGACGACCATGCCGCCGCAGCCGCGCGGGAACATGGTCTTGGCCAGCTGGTGGGACGGGTCGCCCGGCAGGCCGGGATAGCGCACCCAGGACACCTTGGGGTGGGCCGACAGGAATTCGGCCACCTGCAGGGCGTTCTCGCTGTGGCGCTCCATGCGCAGGGCCAGGGTCTCCAGGCCCTGCAGGAAGATCCAGCAGTTGTCGGGCGACAGGCACGCGCCGAGGTTTCTGAGCGGCACCAGGCGCATGCGCATGATGAAGGCCAGGGGATTCAGCTCACCCAGGTCGCGGGCGTAGCGCAGGCCGTGGTAGGACGGGTCGGGCTCATTGTAGAGGGCGAACTTGGGGTCGGTCCAGTCGAAGGTGCCGCCGTCGACCACCGCCCCGCCGATGGCCGTGCCGTGCCCGCCGATCCACTTGGTCAGGGAGTGGATGACGATGTCCGCGCCGTATTCCAGCGGCCGGAAGAGGAAGGGAGTGACGAAGGTCGCGTCCACCACCAGGGGCAGGCGGTGCTCGTGGGCTATGGCCGCCAGGACCTCGATGTTGGCCACGTCCAGGGCCGGGTTGCCGATGACCTCGGTGTAGATGAGCCTGGTGCGCTCGTTGATGGCCGCGCGCACCGCCGCAGGGTCGTGGATGTCGACGAAGCGCGTGGTGATGCCGGCGTCGGGCAGGATGGACGCGAACATGGTGTGCGTGCCGCCGTAGAGGGTCGAGGACGAGACGAGTTCGTCGCCCTGGCGGCAGATGTTGATGACGGTGTAGTGGATGGCCGCCGTGCCCGAGGCCAGGGCCAGGGCCGCCTTGCCGCCCTCGAGCATGGCCAGGCGCGTCTCCAGGGCCTCCTGGGTGGGGCTGCCCAGGCGCGTGTAGATGTGCCCGAGCTGGCGCAGGGCGAAGAGGTCGGCGGCGTGGTCCGCGTCCTTGAACAGATAGGCCGAGGTGCGGTGCACGGGCACGGCGCGGGAGCCCGTGGCGTCCGGGGCGTACCCTGCGTGCAGGGCCTTGGTCTCGAATCGTTGCATGTTTCCTCCTGTCCGGATTTGCTCCGGATGGCATAGACGAAGTTATGCGGCCGTGATCATGAATATACCGTACGAGGCGCGCAAATTGGGCCAGAACCGCACCTCGCGGGCATTGCCGTCGCCCGCCGGGTTCACGGCCAGGGAGCGGGTGATGGCGAAGGGTACGGCCCGGGAATAGGCCTTGAAATCCTCCAGGCTCAGCACGCGGATGTTGGGCGTGTTGTACCACTGGTACGGCAGCTCCGGCGTTACGGGCACGTGGCCCGAGAAGGCCATCTGCAGGCGGACCTGCAGGCAGCAGAAATTGGGGAAGCTGACGATGCCCCGCCGCCCGACCCGCAGCATCTGGTTCAGCAGTTCCGTGGGCTTGTAGGCCTGCTGCAGGGTCTGGGACACGACCACGTAGTCGAAGGCATTGTCCGGGAAGCCGGGGAGCTCCGTGTTGATGTCGCCGTGGATGACCGAAAGCCCCTGGGCGACGCAGGACACGACCTCGTCCTCGTCGTGCTCGATGCCCAGGCCCTTGACCCCCTTGGTGTCGCGCAGGTGGCGCAGGAGCCGGCCGTCGGCGCAGCCCAGGTCCAGCACGCGGCTGCCCGGCTCGATCCACGAGGCCACGATGCGCAGGTCGAAGCGCAGGTCCGGCGCGGCGTCCGCGCAGCGTTCAGCAGCCATGGAGCCCTCCCAGGAAGCCGCGGATGACTGTCTCCAGCCGCTCGTCGGGCAGCAGGAAGGCGTCGTGCCCCCACGGCGCGGTGACTTCGCAGAAGCTGACGTCCCGTCCCAGGGCCTTCAGCACGTCCACCACCTGGCGCGACTGGTAGGTCGGGTAGAGCCAGTCCGAGGTGAAGGACACGAGCAGGAAGCGGGCCGCGGTCCCGGCCAGGGCGCGCCTGGCGGGGCTTTCGGGGTTGCCCAGGTCCAGGTCGAAATAATCGGCGGCCTTGGTCACGTAGAGGAAGGCGTTGGCGTCGAAGCGCTCCACGAATTTTTTGCCCTGGTGGTGCAGGTAGCTCTCGACCTGGAAGTCGCCCTCGAAGTTGAAGGCGAAGGCCCCGCCGCGCAGCTCGCGGCCGAACTTCACGTGCATGGACTCGTCCGAAAGGTATGTGATGTGCCCGATCATCCGCGCCACGGCCAGGCCCAGATCCGGCCGCACGCCGTCGTAGTAGTCGCCGTTCTTCCAGTTGGGGTCGCTCATGATGGACTGCCGGGCCACCTCGTTGAAGGCGATGGCCTGGGCCGAGTGGCGGCTCGTGGTGGCCAGGGCGATGATCCCGTCCACCATCTCCGGGTAGCTGGCCGCCCACTGCAGGGTCTGCATGCCGCCGAGGGACCCGCCGACCACGGCCCGCAGGCGCTCGACGCCGAGATGGCGGACCAACTCGCGCTGGGCGCGGACCATGTCGGGGATGGTCACGATGGGGAAATCCAGGCCCCAGTAGCGTCCCGTGGCCGGGTTGATGGAGGACGGGCCGCAGGAGCCCATGCAACTGCCGATGACGTTGGAGCAGATGACGAAGTGCCGGTCCGTGTCGATGGGCTTGCCCGGACCGACATAGTGCTCCCACCAGCCGGGCCTGTCGTCGCCGGCGTGGTAGCCGGCCACGTGGGCGTCGCCCGTCAGGGCGTGGCAGATGAGCACGGCGTTGGACTTCTCGGCGTTCAGCTCGCCGTAGGTCTCGTAGGCCAGGGACACGGGCCCCAGCCCCACCCCGCTGTCGAGGGCCATGGCGTGGGGCGGGTGGGCGAAGGTGAAAGACTGGGTGCGGACAATGCCGACGGTGGGTTGGGTCATCAGGTTCTCCGTTGGGCGGGCGGGATGCCCGCAAACCGAACATCTATGAACACCCGCCCCGAGGTCAAGGCCGGGAACGGCGCCGCGCCGTCTGGCCCTCGGCGCTCAGACGTGCTACGGAGCGCGAAAGCAACCACCGGAGGTCCCATGCTCAGAACCGACCTGCTCGAACAGCTCGACACGCCCACCCCGTGGGACATGATCATCATCGGCGGCGGGGCCACGGGCCTGGGCTGCGGCGTGGACGCGGCCAGCCGCGGCTACCGCGTCCTGCTCCTGGAGGAGCGCGACTTCGCCCAAGGCACGTCCAGCCGCTCCACCAAGCTCGTGCACGGCGGCGTGCGCTACCTGCAGCAGGGCAACGTGGCCCTGGTCATGGACGCCCTGCACGAGCGCGGCGTGCTGCTCAGAAACGCCCCCCACCTCGTCTCCAACCAGGCCTTCGTCGTGCCGGACTACGCCTGGTGGGAGCGGCCCTTCTACGGCATCGGCCTCAAGCTCTACGACATGCTGGCCGGCAAGCTCGGCTTCGGCCGCTCGCGCATCCTCTCGCGGGCCAGGACCCTGAACATGATCCCCAACCTCGAACCCACGGACCTGCGCGGCGGGGTCATCTACTACGACGGCCAGTTCGACGACGCGCGCCTGGCCGTCACCCTGGCCAGGACCATGGAGGACCTGGGAGGCCTGCCCGTCAACCACATGGGCGTCACGGGCCTGCTCAAGGACGAGAACGGCCAGGTCTGCGGCGTGGAGGCCACGGACTCCCTGACCGGGAACATTCGCCACCTGCGGGCCAAGGTCGTCGTCAACGCCACGGGCATCTTCGTGGACTCGGTCATGCGCCTGGACGACGCCGCGGCCCCGCCCCTCATCGCCCCGTCTCAGGGCATCCACCTGGTCCTGGACAAGTCCTTCTCGCCAGGCGACACGGCCATCATGGTCCCGCACACCGACGACGGCCGCGTCATCTTCCTCGTGCCCTGGCACGGCCGCGTCCTGGTCGGGACCACGGACACGGCCCTGGACGCCCCCGCGGCCGAGCCCCGGCCCCTGGACGAGGAGATCGAGTTCCTGCTGGAGCACGCCGGCCGCTACCTGACGCGCGACCCGAGGCGCAGCGACGTGCTGAGCGTGTTCACCGGCATCCGGCCCCTCATCCGGGCCCAGGGCACCGACCGCACGGCCTCCCTGTCCCGCGACCATCACCTGACCATCTCCCAGAGCGGCCTGGTGACCATCGCCGGCGGCAAGTGGACCACGTACCGCAAGATGGGCGAGGACACGGTGACCCAGGCCGCGCGTCTGGCCGGCCTGCCGTCGCGCTCGTGCAAGACCGAGAACCTGCCCCTGCACGGCTGGATGAACGGCCTGGACCCCCGCGACCACCTCTCGGTCTACGGCAGCGACATCGAGGACATCCGCGAGCTGATACGCCACGACCCGGACCTGGGGCGCCCCCTGCACTACAAGCTGCCCTACCTGCGGGCCGAGGTGGTCTGGGCCGTGCGCCGCGAGTGGGCCCAGACCCTGTCCGACGTGCTGCGCCACCGCACCCGAGCCATCGTGCTGGATGCGGCAGTGAGCATGGAGATCGCCCCCGACGTGGCCGCCGTCATGGCCCGGGAACTGGGGCGCGACGCCGAGTGGGTCGAGGAGCAGGTCCGCGCCTACCGCGAACTGGCCAGAAGCTGCCTGGCCGAGTGACGTTGCGCCGCAACGTCGGCACGAAATCGGCTGAAACTGCCCGCGCGCCCCGCACGGGCGTGTGATGAAAGGAGAAGAGACGATGAAGATGCTGCACGCGGCCCTGGCGGCCGCCCTCGTGCTCCTGCTCGCGGGCTGCCTCGGCGAGCCTTCGGAAACCGACATCCGCGCGGCCCTGGAGAGGAACATCGCCAGAAACAGCGAATCCCTGAACCAAACGACCCAGATGTTCGGCGGCGCAGGCCAGTTTCTCACGGACATGATCGGCAAGGCCGAGATCCACTCCGTGAAGAAGATCGGCTGCGTGGCGGCCAAGGACGCGCCGGGCTACGTCTGCGACGTGGAACTCGACATGACCGTGCCCCTGACGGGCCGCAAGAAGGACATGACCACCGCCCGCTTCGTCAAGGGTCCGGACGGCTGGGTGGTTGCGGAGTAGGAGGAGGCTGAATGGACGATATGGACTGAATGGACGGGATGGACCCGATGGACAGGGCCCTGCCCAGTGCCTTTGGGGGCGTCCATAAGGTCCATTCAGCCCACTTCGTCCATCATTCCTGCCCCTTCCCCCCCAGCACGGCCAGCGCCCTGGCCGGAAAATCCGTAATGATGCCCGCGGCGCCCTCGCCGGCCAGGCGGAGCATGTCCTCCGGGCGGTTCACGGTGTAGACGTTGACGTCGAAGCCGGCCTCCCGGAAGGCGGCCGCGCGCCCGGGCGCCAGGGTGCGAACGCAGGGGTGCAGGGCCGCGGCGCCCAGGTCCCGCAGGACGGCCAGGATATCCGCCACGGGCGCGGCCGTGGCCTTTTCGTCCAGCAGCAGGCCCACGGGCACCTCCGGGCACAGATCGCGGAAAAGCTCCAGCGAGGCCCGGCGGAAGGACGAGACGAGCACCTTGTCTCCGCCCAGCCCCGACTCCCGGATCAGCCGGGCCGTCTCGTACACCAGCAGGGCGTCGTCGCCGCCCAGCATGTCCTTGATCTCGACGTTCACGGCCAGTCCCGCGCCGCGGGTCCATTCCAGGGCCTCGGCCAGGGTCGGGACGCGTTCCCCGGCGAAGGCGGCCAGTTCCTGCGGCGAAACCTCGCCGGCGGCCACGGTGCCGAAAGGATCGCGCCCGGCGAACCAGCTCCCGGCGTCCAGGGTGCGGAGTTGCGCCAGGGTCAGCCGGTCAGCGCGGTGGTCGGCCCGGCCGGGCATGTCCGGCCGCCGGGCGATGTCGGTGACGCGCCGCAGGCCCTGGTCGTGGGCGACCACCACGGCGCCGTCCAGGGTCAGACGCACGTCCAGCTCCCAGCCGAAGGCGCCCTGGGCCAGGGCCGCCCGGGCCGCGGCCATGGTATTCTCCGGGGCGACGCTGCGCGCCCCGCGGTGGGCCCATACTTTGGGGAGTGAAATTGGGTGTGGCATGAAAAACTCCTGGTAGGGGGCAAGAACTGTGGACGAGATGGACGGCATGGACCTTATGGACGATATGGACGCCCCCGAAAGGCGCCGGGCAGGGCCCCGTCCATCGGGTCCATCTCGTCCATCAAAAGCCCTGCCCTTTTTCCTTGCGCAGCGGGCAAACCACCTTGCGGGTTATGTCCTGCCCGTGCCGGTCGGCGCTGTCGTCCGAAAGGCGGTGCCCGATGGCCTCGATTTCGTCCAGATTCTCGAAGAAGAGATCCACGATCCTGGGGTCGAACATGCCGCCGCGCTCGCGGCGAATGAAGTCCAGGACCTTCTCCCTCGCCCAGGCCTGCTTGTAGACCCGCCCGAGGGACAGGGCGTCGTAGACGTCGGCCAGGGCGCAGATGCGTGCGGGCAGGCTGATCTCGTCGCCCTTCAGGCCGCAGGGGTAACCCGTGCCGTCCCAGCGCTCGTGATGCTGCAGGGCGATGGTCCGCGCCGCGGCCATGAGCTTGCGGTCCGAGGTGTGCAGGATGCGCTGGCCGATGACTGTGTGGTGCTTGATGCTCTCGTACTCGTCGTCGCTGAGGGTGCCCGGCTTATTGAGAATGGAGTCCGGGATGCCGATCTTGCCGATGTCGTGCATGGGCGCCGCGGCCTCGAGGATGAGAATGTCCTCGGGGCCGAGACCGTACTTCTCGCCCAGAAGGGCGGAATAGGCGGCCACCCGCCGCACGTGGTTGGCCGTTTCCTGGGAGCGCGATTCGATGACCTCGCCCAGGGTGGTCAGCATTTCGCGCTGGGTCTCGATCATCTCGCGGTTGAGGGTCATGATCTCCGTGTTACCCCGGTTGATCCTGCGCTGCTTGAGCACGTTCAGAACCAGGAGCGCGATGATCACGCCCAGCACGGCGATGACGCCCAGAGCCGTCAGGATGACCTCGCGATGCATCTCGAAAAAGGACAGGGGGCGGTTCAGCACGACCGCGCCCGACGGCAGGGCGTCGGCAGGGATGGAGAAACGCGAGAGCGCCGCGAAATCGTAGGTGTGCCGGTTCACCTCCTGCAACCCGCTGTAGGCGTGCGGGGGGTTCTTCCCGGCCAGGCGGTCCAGCAGGGTCGCGGCGGCCTTGTGGCCATGCCCGAAGGCGCTGGTCACGCACCCGCCGACCACGCCCGTGCCCATCTGAAAGTCCCAGGCCACGTAGACCGGCACGGGCGAGGCTGCGGCCAGGACCCGCGGGACGTCACCGGCCGCAAAGACCTCTCCCGCCGCGTCCTGGAAATACACCAGCAGATAGATGATCTCCCCCCTGGTCCGCTCTCTGGCGAAGACTTCGAGCTGCGCCCTGGTCATGGGCGGCGCCACGTCCACCTCGACCTGTCCGGACAAAGCCCTGGCCTGTTCCAGAAACTCGCGCAGGATGGACTTGCCCGTGAGGGTGTCGTCGATGACCACATGGACCTTCCGCGTCCCGGGGTTCTGTCTCAGGGCCGCCGTGAGCGTCTCCACGTGCGCCAGCCTCTCGACGATGATGTTCATGTCCTCGGCGCCCGGCGGCACGGACTTCAGGTCATTGATGCCGCAGGCCGTCACGGGTGTGCCGGGGAACAGCTCCGCCCGGTGCCGGACCGTGAAGTCCATGGCGTGGTCGTCGGTCAGGATGATCCCGTCGAACCGCTCCCCGGCGTACTTCTCGCGGAAAAGCTCCAGCAGACGGGTCTGGTACGCGGGCGAGTCGTGGTGCTTGGCGTCCATGTGCTCCACGCGCCAGCGCGCCCGGACCTCCGGCGCGTCCAGGACCGAGACGATCCCGGCCTGCATGTCGCGCGTCCAGGCGTAGTCCGGGGCGTAGGAGTGGATGACGAGCACACGGGGGCCGTCCTGCCCCGCCGCAGACGCCGCGACAGGCGCCACTCCGGCGACGAGGAAGGCCAGAAACGCTGCCAAGCGGATACACGATCGGATGTCCATGACGTCTGCCTAACACCCGGCTGCGGTGGGGGGCAAGCGGTTCGAGGAGTCCATATCCGTGTTCGAAACACCGCGCTGCTGCGTCTCAAATACTCGGACCGTGCCCGCCAGGACGCGGACCGGACATCGCCCCGACATGGCCGTTTACAGAATCCCGGACTCCCCTTATGGGAGCTGTGCCTTGGTCGGTGGGTTTTCGCGCAACCGTGAAAATCCGGCGTTCCCATCCCTGTTCGTCACGTCCGTTTCCAGCCTCGGACCCCGGAACGTTTCGACCCAACTCCAGAGCAAAACACCAAAAGCGTCATCCGGCACGGGTGACGCAGCGGAGCAGCATCCATGAATTTTCGTTCCGTCTCTTTCTGGGGCCCGGTGGTCTCCGTGGTGCTCATCGCGGCGGCCCTGCGTTTCCTGAACCAGGAGCTCAGCCATGTCAGCGTCGACCAGATCTGGTCCGCCCTGTCCTCCATCCCGCGCCGGGGCATCGGTCTCGCCCTGGCCCTGGCCGTGCTCAACTACGTGGTTCTGGCCGGGTACGAGCTCTTCGCCTGCCGCTACGCCGGGGTGCCCCAGCCCTTCAGGCGCATCGCCATCTCGTCCTTCATCGGGAACGCCTTCGCCAACACCCTGGGCTTCTCCTTCCTCTCGGGGAGTTCCATCAAGTTCCGCCTCTACGCCGCCTGGGGCCTGTCCACGGCCGACGTGGGGCGCATCACCATCTTCACCACCGCGAGCCTCTGGCTCGGCCTGGTGGGTCTGGGGGGGCTGGCCCTGCTGCTGAGTCCCGAAGCCGCCCGCACCCTGGCCCTGGGCGGCGACATCCTGGGCGCGACCCTGGCGGCGATCCCGCTCCTGTACATCCTGCTGTCGATCCGCTGGCGCACGCCCGTCTCGATCCTCGGCTTCCAGATCCCGGCGCCCGGCACGGCCACGGCGGCGGTCCAGGTGCTCTTCTCGGCCCTGGACTGGGGCCTCTCGGGCCTGATCCTCTACGCGCTTCTGCCGGGCGACCCGGGGCTGACGGTCTTCTTCACCCGCTTCATGCTGGCCCAGCTGGCCGGCGTGGTCAGCCAGGCCCCCGGCGGGGTGGGCGTCTTCGAGACGGCCTTCATGCTGCTCACGCCCGACGCCGCGGACAACGGCGGCCTGTTCGCCGCCCTGCTGGCCTTCCGCTGCATCTACTACATCCTGCCGCTGCTGCTGGCGGCCCTGACCCTGGCCGTGCGCGAAGCCCTGGAAACCGTCCCGGTCCTGCGCCTCCTGGCCCACGCCGGCGTGCGCGGCAGCGCGACCCTGGTGCCCCAGGCCCTGGCCGCCCTGACCTTCGCCTCGGGGGCCGTGCTGCTCCTGTCCGGGGCCACGCCGTCCCTGGCCGGCAGGCTGCAGTGGCTGATGGAGCACCTGCCGGGCTCGGTGGTCGGCGGGTCGCACCTCATGGGCAGCGTCATCGGCATGTGCCTGCTCTTCCTGGCCCGCGGCATCCAGCGCCGCCTGGACGTGGCCTTCCACCTGACGGCGGTCATGCTGGCCCTCGGGATGCTGGCCGCCCTGCTGCGCGGCGGCGACTACGAGGAGGCCATCGTCCTCGGCGTCGCCCTGACGCTTCTCGTGGCCAACCGCGCGCGCTTCTCCCGCCATTCGAGCATGTTCTCGGACCGCTTCACCCCAGGCTGGATCGTGGCCATGGCCCTGGTCCTGACCGCCACCACGGCCCTGGCCGCCACGTCCTGGAAGCTCGGCGGCCAGACAGACGACTTCTGGCTTACCCTGACCACGGACGGCTCCGTGCCCGACGTGGTCCGCGCCTGGGCCGGGGCCGGCACTGCCGGACTGTGCCTGGCCTTCATGCGCCTGCTGGCCCCGGCACCCTACCGCCCCGCGCCCGTGAGCCCCGAAGACGAGGAATGCGTGCGGGGCATCGTGGCCCGGGCCCCGCACACCCGCGCCAACCTGGCCCTGCTGGGCGACAAGACCTTTCTCTTCAGCCAGAGCCGCGAATCCTTCCTCATGTTCGGCGTCACCGGACGGACCTGGGTGACCATGGGCCCGCCCGTGGGCCGCGAGGACGAAGCCCAGGAACTCATCTGGCAGTTCCGCGAAACCTGCGACCGCCACTGCGGGCGCCCCGTCTTCTACGGCGTGCCCCAGGACCGGCTGCACCTCTTCTGGGACACGGGCCTGAGCCTGCTGAAGATCGGCGAGGAGGCCATCGTCGACCTGCCGTCCTTCCACCTGAACGGCGCGTCCCGGCAGGGGCTGCGCTACAAGAAGAACAACCTGGAGAAGAACGGCTGCGTCTTCGAGGTCATCCCGCCGGAAGGGTTCGAGGGCATCGGCGGCGAACTCCGCGCCGTGTCCGACGCCTGGCTGTCCCTCAAGAACGCCCGCGAAAAAGGGTTCTCCCTGGGCCGCTTCGATACCGAATACCTGGCCCGCTTCCACACGGCGGTGGTTCGGCAGGAAGGCCGCATCCTGGCCTTCGGCAACGTCTGGGCGGGCGGCAGGACCGAACTGGCCATCGACCTCATGCGCTTCGTGCACGGCGCGCCGCGCGGCGTCATGGACTACCTGCTCTTCATGCTCATGTTCTGGGGCCAGCAGCAGGGCTTCACGCGCTTCAACCTCGGCGTCTCGCCCTTCTCGGGCCTGGAGACCCACGCCCTGGCCCCGACCTGGAACAAGGTCGGCAACTTCCTCTACTCCCACGCCGAGGACTTCTACAACTTCCGGGGCCTGCGCGCCTTCAAGGAGAAATTCGGGCCCGCCTGGGAGCCGAACTACCTGCTGGCCCCGGGCGGCCTGGCCCTGCCAGGAATCCTGACCGAGGTGGCCGCGCTGGTGGCCGGCGGTGTGCGCGGGATGGTGGGCAAATGAGGGGCCTGATCCGCCTCGTTGCGTTCCTGGCGCTCCTGGCCCTGGCCGTGCCGGCCCTGGCCGGAGAGCTCCCTGTGTTCGGCCCCTTCGGGGAAATCATCCTGCGCGGCCGGCTGACGGACCCGGCCCTGGTCGCCATCGTGCTCTCCGACGACTCGGGCTGGGGCGAAACCGAGGAGGAGCTGGCCAGGGTCGCCGGAGAGGCCGGGGCCCTGGTGGCGGGCGTGGACGTGAAGCGCTACTTCGAAAACGTGGCGCGGGAGAACTACGAGCCCAACGTGTCCTTCGAGCTCGAATCCATGAGCAAGTACGTGCAGAAGAGCCTGGGCCTGCCGCGGCTCACGGCCCCGCTGCTCATCGGGCACGGCGCCGGCGCCGGCATCGTCTACGCGAGCCTCGCGCAGGCGCCCGCGGGGACGTTCCCGGCCGGCGTGAGCCTCGGCTTCAGGCCGGAGCTGAAACTGGCGCAGCCTTTCGGCGTCGGCAGAGGGCTGACCTGGACGCGGTCGGCCGGGGACATCCGCTACGAGCCCTTCGCCAAGGCGGATCTGCCCTGGACCGTCGTTCAGGCCCAGAAGGACCCGGTCTTTCCGGAAGCCGCCCTGCGCGACTTCATCGGCGATCTGGGCGGCGTGCGGTCAATGATCCTGCCCGGCGCGGCCGGTTACGGCGACACGGCGGCGTGGCGCGACATCGTCGGCAAAACCCTGACGGACCACGCGCAGGCTTCGGCCGGCAGGCTCAGCGAGGGTCAGGGCGACGTCGACGACCTGCCCCTGGTGGAGGTGCCCGCAGGCGGACAGGCCTCCGACACCCTGGCCGTGTTCGTCACGGGCGACGGCGGCTGGGCCGGCATCGACAAGGACATCGCGGCCATCCTGGCCAAGAACGGAATCGGCGTCGTGGGCCTCGACTCCATGAAGTACTTCTGGACCAAACGCACGCCCGAAGGCGCCGGCGCGGACCTGGCGCGGATCATGCGCCACTACCTCGCGGCCTGGGGCGCGAAGCGGGTCGTCCTCATCGGCTTCTCCCTGGGGGCCGACGCCCTGCCGCCCATGATCAACAACCTGCCGCCCGACCTGCGCGGGACCGTCCGCCAGATCTCCCTGCTGGCGCCGAGCAGGTTCGTGGAACTGGAGTTCCACGTCTCGGACTGGCTCCACGACGACGAGGCGACCCAAGACATCGCCCTGCTCCCCGAGGTCCGCAGGCTCGCGCCCATTCCCCTGCTCTGCCTTTACGGCCAGGAGGAAAAATCCTCTCTCTGCCACGAGCTGAGTCCGGACGAGGCCACCATCGTCGCCCTTCCGGGTTCCCACCACTTCAACGGAGACTACGCCCGGGTCGCCTCCCTCATCCTGGAACACCTGCGGAAGTTCTGAGTCCTCGGGACCAAGCGACGCCCCGACCTCCGGTCGTTGACGGGTTTTGCGCGAAGCGGTTCAGGCTGCACGCAACCGTTCCGTCGCCATGAACCGCGCCCGCCCGGTTCCTGCTGACTTTTTCCGCCAAGGGCGCTACAACGGCTCAACCGACGCGGGCTTCGCGTCCCGAAAACACGGCGTGGCACAGGCACCGCCGCAACCCCGACCGACGCCATGACCGACTTCTACGAATCCAACGCCCGGGCGTACTTCGAGCGCACCAACCGCATCGACCCCTCGCCCATCCTCGAACCGCTGCTGCCCTACCTGCGGCCGGGCGGCGCCATCCTCGACATCGGCTGCGGCTCGGGCCGCGACCTCAAATGGTTCAAGGCGCGGGGCTTCGACCCGACGGGCCTGGAGCGCTCCCCGTCCCTGGCCGTCCTGGCCAGCGACCACTCGGCCTGTCCCGTGACCATGATCGACCTCTTCGACTACAACCCGCCCATGCACTACGACTGCATCCTGCTCATCGGCACCCTGGTCCACCTGCCCAAGCCGGAATTCCCCAGGGCCATGAGCAAGGCCAAGCGCATGCTCAAGGCCGGCGGCATCATGTACGTCAGCATGAAGGCCTGGGGAGGCAGCGAGGAAGCGGGGGACGGGAGGGTCTTCCAGCTCTGGTCCGACTCGGAGCTGCGCCGCGAGTTCGACCGGGCGGGGCTGCGCGTGCTCGAGCACACCCGCAGCCGGTCCCTGCTGGGCAACCGGGACGTCTGGCTCGGGTACATCCTCCGCGCCGACAGCTGAACCGGATTTCCGCCGCCTGCGGACAACCCTGCGCGGCCTGCGCATCCCCGAGCGTCGGCGCCCTGCCGACGCCTCTCCGGCGCGAGATGAGCCGGGAGACGCCTTGACGCGTCCGGCTTTTTCAGTTCCATCCATCCCCGCGAAACCAAAGAACGTCCGCAGCGCTCACCCCCCATATCGAGGCCACCATGAACGAACTGCTCCTCTACGGTCCCGTAGTCCTGCCCGCCGCGGGCATTCTCCTGCTCGTCGCCGTCCTGTTCCGGGTGTCGCGCAGCGCCCTGCTCATGAACGCCCGGCTCGACGCCTTCGAGAAATCCCTGGAGATGACGCGGATCCTGCTGCGCGAGGAGATCGCCCAGGGGCGCGACGAATCCGGACGGCTGCTGGCCGAGATGCGCCGGGAGGTGACCGGGCACATCCGGGAAGCGGGCGGGAACCTGCTGCAGCGCGTGTCCGACGGGCACTGCGCCCAGGGACGGCAGTTCGACGCGCTGGCCGCGCATTTCGGCGACTTCTCGCGGGCGAGCCTGGAGCAGCTGGCCCGCCTGGAGCAGCGCTCCGCCGGGAACGCCAAGGCCCTGCGCGAGGAGGTCGTCGCCACGCTGACGCGCATCTCCGAGACCGCCGCCCGCACCATGGGCGACATCGGCGAGGCGCAGGAAGCCCGGCTGAGCGCCATGGCGACGGCCATGAACCAACTGTCCGAAACCAACGCCGCCAGGCTCGAGACCGTCCGCGCCACCGTGGAGGAGCGGCTGCGTCTGCTCCAGGCCGACAACGCCAGGCAGCTCGAAAGCATGCGCCAGACCGTCGACGAAAAACTCCAGGGCACCCTGGAGAAGCGGCTCGGCGAATCCTTCCGTCAGGTCAGCGAACGGCTCGAACAGGTCCACAAGGGCCTGGGCGAAATGCAGACCCTGGCCACGGGCGTGGGCGACCTGAAGAAGGTCCTGACCAACGTCAAGACGCGCGGCACCTGGGGCGAAGTCCAGCTCGGCGCCCTGCTGGAGCAGGTTCTGAGCGCCGAGCAGTACGTCCGCAACGCCGCCACCCGCGACGGCGCCGAGCGCGTCGAGTTCGCCATAAAGTTGCCCGGCCAGGACGGCGAGACCCCCGTGCTCCTGCCCATCGACGCCAAATTCCCGGTGGAGGACTACCAGCGCCTCCTCGACGCCCAGGAGCGGGCAGACGCCGAGGGCATCGAGGCTGCAGGCAGGCAGCTCGAAACACGGGTCAAGGCCTGTGCCCGGGACATCCGCGACAAGTACGTCAACCCGCCCGCCAGCACGGACTTCGGCATCCTCTTCCTGCCCATCGAGGGCCTTTTCGCCGAGGTCATCCGCCGTCCCGGCCTGGCCGAGGGCATCCAGCGCGACTGCCGAGTCGTCATCGCCGGCCCCACCACCCTGTGGTCCATCCTGAACAGCCTGCAGATGGGCTTCCGCACCCTGGCCATCCAGAAACGCTCCGGCGAGGTCTGGACCCTGCTCGGAGCGGTCAAGACGGAATGGAGCAAGTACGGAGAGATCCTGGACGCCGTGCAGAAGCGCATCCACCAGGCCTCCGAAACCATCGAGAAGGCAAAGGTCCGCACACGCGCCATCGGCCGCAAGCTCAGGGACGTCCAGGAACTGCCGGCCGAAGCGTCTTCGACGCTGCTTTCGCTGGCCATGGACGAAGAGGATGGGGAGGCCATGCCGGAAATGCAGTGAGGAGCCACGCGCAGGGGACCCCTCCCGCCGACGGGCGGAGGGCGCTCAACCCTCGGAGGACGCATGCGTGCGGCAATCTGTCCGGACTCGAATCCTGCCTGACGGAGTTGCGGTTTGCCCTGTTGGGAGGTCTTTCCGACTTGGTGCTTGCATGAAAGCAAAGAGCGGGCTATAGGGCAGTTTGTTTCGAAGTTGGTGATCCCAGGGAAGCATTCCGGAATGGCGGAGTGCTTCCTGTTTTTTTGTACCGTACAGACCCGAAAGGCATTTTCCTTCAGGAGCAGTCATGTCCCAGTGCGTCATACTCAACCGTGCAGCCGAAGCCGTCGTGCTGCGTCGCCCCGTGGACACCTGACCACGCCCTGAAAATCCTGGTGTATTACCTGGGGGGCGTGTCAACGGCATGCCCCCCTTTTTTTCGCCCCCTGCATCCCGCACGGCCGGGCCCGAACCTTTTGCAGCACATGCGCCCAGGAGGTGACCATGAGCACGAAACCCGAAATCATCATTACGACCCAGGACGCCGAACGCCTGGAGATTCTTCTGGACTCCCTGTCCTCCGTGACCTTCCCGGCCAAGGCAGGGTTGGCGGAGGAGCTCGACCGCGCCGTCAGGGTGGACCCGAGGCAGGTCCCCCCGACGGTGGTGACCATGAATTCCACCGTCAGGTTCGAAATGCAGCCGTCGGGCACGGAGCGTTGCCTGAAGCTCGTCTACCCCGGCACGCGCGACAACGACGAGGAGACGGTCTCCATCCTCGCCCCGGTGGGCAGCGCGCTGCTCGGCCTGTCCGAGGGCGACGAGATGCCCTGGCCCCGGCCCGGCGGGGGGACGTTGCGTCTCGTCATCAAGGAGGTCGTGGACCAGCCGGAACGCTCGGGGAACTACGATCTCTGAAATCACGGAGCGCCGGAGCCCGGCGCACGTCGCGTTTTCAGGGGGCGCAGGCCCCCTTTTCTTTGCCAACCCTCAACACCGCCACGAACGGAGGATGACATGGTGGATCTCTCGTCAAAGACAACGGCCGCGCTGCTGCCGACGGACATTCTGTTCCAGACGCCCTACTGGGCGCAGGTCAAGTCCCGCCTCGGTCTGAGGCCCCGCGCCTTCGACATCGCCACGGGCGGGCCGGAAGGCGACGTGCTCGTGCTGCTCAAGACCCTCGGGGACAAAACGGTGGCCATTGTGCCTCAGGGCCCCGAACATGCGCCGGATGAGGAGGAATACGGGACCTTCATCGAAAACTTCTCCCTGGCTCTGGCCAGGCACCTGGAACCGGACGTGGCCTTCATCCGCTACGACCTGCCCTGGACCTCCCCCTATTCCGACGAACTGCAAGAGGGAGAACGGACGGCATTCCCCGAGGCCAGGGTGCGCGAGATGCGCATGAACATGGGCACGCAGCACTGGAACATCCGCAAGTCCTTCGAGGATCTGACCGTGGCCAGTTCCCTGGTGGTGGACATCGGGGAAAGCAAGGATGCCATTCTCGAAGGCATGAAGCCCAAGACCCGCTACAATATCGGCCTCGCGCAGCGCAAAGGGGTCACGGTGCAGACCGTAGGCCGGGAAAACCTGCCGGAGTTTTACGCCCTGTATTGCCAGACGGCCCGACGAAACGGATTCAAACCAGGCCCATTCAATCATTTCAGCGCCTTGTTCCAGGGTCTGGCCACATCGCCGGACCATTCGGAGCTGATCTTCCTGCTCGCCCGGCACGGACAGGACATCCTGGCCGGCGCCATCGTCGGCATCTCCGGCAAGGCCGCGAACTTTCTCTACGGCGCGTCGGCGAACACGAAGCGCAACCTCATGGCCCCGAGCCTCATGCACTGGACAGCCATGCGTCACGCCCGCGAACGTGGCTGCACGACCTACGAAATGGGCGCTGTCTCGCCCGGCGTGGACCCGTCTCACCCGTTCTACGGCCTGTACCGCTTCAAGACAGGCTTCGGCGGCCGCATAGAATACCGCTGCGGCTCCTGGGACTTCCCCCTGGACCAGGACGCATACAGGGAGTTCAGCAACGCAGAGCGGATGTACAGGAGTAGACGCGATGCATGACACTGCAACGCGGGATGACACGAGATCGAATTGATGAAATGGATTCTAAGCAGATGGCAAAATATTCCGGAATTATCACGTACTGATGCAATACAAATCCAGCCGGTTAGAGTTCAAAAAAACGGCATGAGCATATGTCAATGCGACAACGTAAAAGAATGGCTGGCAACTCGAAACGAAAAAAGGCTTACAGGAGTATCTCCCTGTAAGCCTTCACTTTTCCTGGTCGGGGCGACTGGACTCGAACCAGCGGCCCTCGGTTCCCAAAACCGATGCGCTACCAAACTGCGCTACGCCCCGAAGAGCGCAGTTTCTACACAGCCGCGCTTTGCACTGTCAACAGCTTTCTGGCTTGGCTGGACAGGGTCGGGGCTTGGCCGTATGAGCTTGCTGCATGATTGCCCCCATTGTTTTGCTGACGGATTTCGGCCTTGCGGACCCCTATGTCGGACAGATGAAGGGCGCGCTGCTGCGTCTGGCGCCTGCGGCTCCCGTCGTCGATCTCTGCCACGAAGTCCGGCAGCACTGCATCCTGCAGGCCGGCTTTCTTCTTGAGGCCAGTCGGCCCCACTTCCCGGACGACAGCATCTTTCTGGCCGTGGTCGACCCTGGAGTCGGCTCGGGGCGGTCCATTCTCCTGGCTCGACAGGGCCGACAGCTGTTTCTGGCGCCGGACAACGGGCTGCTTTCCTTCCTGCATGGCCAGGACGCGTCCTGGTGGAGTGCGGATATGGACACCGCCACTGCCAGCCGCACCTTTCACGGCCGGGACGTCTTCGCGCCCCTGGTCGCGCGGCTGGCCCTCGGGGCCGACCCCAGTTCACTGGGGCGGTCCATCGACCCCGCCGAGGTCGTGCGCCTTGAACAGGCCTGGGCCGAGGCCGGCGACGGGTGCCTGGATTGCGCCGTGCTGCATGTGGACCGCTTCGGCAACTGTCTGCTCAACCTGCGCATCGAGGCCATGCCCGCCCGAGGCCGGACCTGGATGCTGGACGACGGCCGCACTGTCTCCAGAGTCACGACCTACGCCGACCTCGCGCCGGGCCAGGTCGGACTGCTGGCGGGCAGCCAGGGCGTCATGGAACTGGCCGTGAACGGCGGTTCATGCTCCGACCTCCTCGGCCTCTTTCCCGGCCGGACATTCCGTATGACCTGCCCGGAACAACTTCCATGAATCCGCTGCACGACTTCCTCGTCGCCCTGACCTTCCTGACCCGGCTGGGCCGGGCCCGCATCACCTCCAGCGAGGAGATCAGCCGCTCCATGGGCATGTACCCCCTGGTCGGGGCGCTCATCGGCCTCGTTCTGGCCCTGGCCTCCCTGCTGCCTTTCACGACCTGGGTCCTGGCCTGGCTACTGACGGGCCTGAACCTGTGGATCACCCGCGGGCTGCACTGGGACGGCTGGGCCGACCTCTGGGACGGTTGGGGCAGCGGCGCCACGGGAGAGCGGTTCTGGGCCATCGTCAAGGACAGCCATATCGGGGCCTTCGGGGTCATGGGGCTTGTCCTGGGCCTCGGGGTCCAGACGGCGCTGTTCGAGCGCGCCGTTGCCCTCGGGGCCTGGAGCGCCCTGCTCTTCGCCCCGGTCTTCGGCCGGCTGTGCTGCCTGGCCCTGGCCCGAACGGGGCGCGCCTTCGTGCGACCGGGGCTGGGGCGAAACGCCCAGCTGGGTGCGACGCCCCCGGCCCTGGCCTTGGGCGGTCTCACCACCGCGGCCGTGGCCCTGACCCTGCCCGCAGGCCATGTCGTGTCCGCAGCCATCATCGCTATCGCGCCCCTGGCCGGTCTGCTCTCTCTCGCCCGCCGCGAGGGCGCGATGAACGGCGATTTCCTGGGCGCGGCGATCATCGCCGGGGAAATCTGCGCACTCCTGCCTCTCGCATTCCATTTCTGAGCAAAAGCCGAACTCAAAACGCTGTCGAAATCCCGTGTTTTCACGTAGAATTCAACCATAATAGCTACGCATATCAATGGATTGCCCGGTTCATTGACCCCTGTTTTTTTTTCGCGTAGCAGCCCATGGACGCCGCGATTAAGTGCCCGCTCAAGGCATTCCCGTTTCCAGGGCCGCGCGGCGAAATCCATACAGGAGATCACAATGGACTTTCCACAACTCAAGATCGGCGATCTTGTTGCAAAAATCCCCATCATCCAGGGCGGCATGGGTGTCGGCATATCCCTTTCGGGGCTGGCCTCGGCCGTGGCCAAGGAAGGGGGCATCGGCGTCATAGCCGGCGCCATGATCGGCATGGGCGAGCCGGACATCGGCTCCAACTACCGCGAGGCCAACATGCGCGCACTGGCCACCGAACTGCGCAAGGCCCGCGAGAAGACCAGCGGCATCCTGGGCGTGAACATCATGGTCGCCCTGACCAACTTCGGCGACCTGGTCAAGACGTCCATCAAGGAAGGCGCGGACATCATCTTCGCCGGCGCGGGGCTCCCCCTGGACCTGCCCTCCTACCTCGTGGACGGGGCCAAGACCAAGCTCGTGCCCATCATCTCCTCGGCCCGCGCCGCGACCATCATCTGCAAGAAGTGGATGTCGAAGTTCGACTACCTGCCCGACGCCTTCGTGGTCGAAGGCCCCAAGGCCGGCGGCCACCTGGGCTTCAAGCCCGAGCAGATCGACGACCCCGAGTTCTCCCTCGAAAAAACCGTGCCCGAAGTCGTCGAGGCGGTGAAGGAGTTCGAAAGCAAGGCCGGCCGCCCCATTCCGGTCATCGCCGCGGGAGGCGTCTGGGACGGCGCGGACATCTACAAGTTCATGCAGCTCGGCGCTTCCGGCGTGCAGATGGGCACCCGCTTCGTGGCCACCCACGAATGCGACGCGGACATCAAGTTCAAGGAATCCTATGTGAACGCCAAGGAAGAGGACATCCAGATCATCAAGAGCCCCGTGGGCCTGCCCGGCCGCGCGGTGGACGGGCCGTTCCTGCAGGACGTGAAGGCGGGCCTCAAGAAGCCCTTCAAGTGCCCCTTCCACTGCATCAGCTCCTGCGACTTCACCAAAAGCCCGTACTGCATCGCCTTGGCTCTGGTAAACGCCAAGAAGGGCCTGCTGAAGCACGGCTTCGCCTTTGCCGGAGCCAACGCCTACCGGGTCAGCGCCATCGTCTCCGTGAAGGAACTGATCGAGTCCCTGCGTCAGGGCTACATCGAAGCCGCCGCTGCGGCCGGCGCGGCCTAGCCGACGCCAAGACCGACCACCGCAAAGCCCGGCCCGCGCCGGGCTTTCTTTTTTGCGCACGCTTCTTGCTTGGACCCGGCCATGGCGCGCCCTTTCGTTTTCAAGCTCGAAAAAGTCCTGGAGTTCCGGACGCAGTTGGAGGACCAGGCGAAACTGGCCCTGAGCAAGGCCCTGCATGACATGCAGGAGCAGGTCGCGCGCGTCGAAAGGCTGGAAAGGGACCTGGCGGCGTGCCAGGAGGAGATGAGCCGGATCAAACAGATGACGCAGCCCGAGCTGTGGCTGTGGTCCGGTTGGCGCAACCGTCTGGAACTTGACAAAAAACAGGCGCAGGCCAAACTGGCCGTACTTGAACGGCTGGTCGAGGAACGGCGCCTCGATCTCGTGGCCAAGGCCAAGGACCGCAAACTCCTGGAGAAACTCCGGGCCAAACAGGCAGTCAGACATGGGCAGGAAGAACAGCGAAAAGAACAGAGCGCATTCGACGAAACAGCCACCCTCCGCTACGGGCGCGCGCCTTATTAGGCTGATCCAGGCCACGGTCGTCCTGGCCGCGGTCAAGCTGGCGGCCATCGGCATGCTGTGGATGCCGGCGTCTGAACCGGACAGCCTGCTGCTTCAGCCCGTGGCAATACGCCCGGCCATGGCCCAGGCACCGCCCGCCCCGGCCGCAGCTCCTGCGACGGCTGCGGAGAATTCGGCAAATGCCGACAGTCAGGCGGGAAACGCGACCAACGCCGTGCCGGCGACGGACGAGGAGCGGGCCCAGGCCCTGAACGCCCGCGAACAGGCCCTGGACAGGAAGGAAGCCGAGCTGAAGGCCCTGGAGGCGGAGCTCGACGGAAAACTCGAGAACCTGCGCGCCCTGGAAGTCCGGATGCAGAAGCTCATCGACTCCGCCGGCACCATCCAGGACGAGAAGATGGCGCATCTGGTCGACGTCTACTCCAACATGAAGCCCAAGCAGGCGGCGCAGGTCCTCGAAACCCTGGAGGAGAGCATCGCCGTCAGAATCCTGGCGGGCATGAGCGGCCGCAAGGCAGGCGAAATCCTGTCCTCGGTGCGCCCGGATCGGGCCGCCTTCCTGTCCGAGGCCCTGACCCGCCTGCAGACCGGAACCGACTGACCATGCCGCGCATCCGCCTGACCGTGGCCTACGTCGGCACGCGCTATCTGGGCTGGCAGATTCAGGGCCGGGGGGCGACCATCCAAGGCGTCTTGGAGGAAAAGCTGTCGCGCATCTGTGAGGAACCGGTCCGGGTGCACGGTTCAGGGCGCACGGACAGCGGCGTTCACGCCCTCGGTCAGGTGGCCCATTTCGACGCGCCCGACTCCAAGGCCCGCATCCCCTGGCAAAAGGCTCTCAACTCCATGCTCCCGGACGACATCGCCATCCTCGACGCGCGCGAGGCCGAACCCGGGTTCCACGCCAGATTTTCGGTCCGCTCCAAGCGCTATGCCTACACCCTGTGGACCGAACCCGATTTCACCCTGCCGCAGCGTGCGCCCTTTGTCTGGCCCGTGCGGAACCTCGACCTGGAGTCCATGGACCGGGCCGCTGCGCTCCTGGCCGGAACCCACGACTTCGCCGCCTTCCAGAATGCGGGCACCGAGGTCAAGGGCACGGTGCGTACCCTGGAGCCCATCCGCCGCGAACCGGGCCAGGACCCGTGCGAATGGGTCTTCCGCTTCCAGGCCGACGGGTTCCTGAAGCAGATGGTCCGCAACCTCATGGGGATGCTGGTCGAGGTCGGCCGCGGCGGCATGAGCCCGGAAGAGGCCCGGGCCGTCCTGGAAAGCCGCGACCGTCGCCTGGCCCCGGCCACGGCCCCCCCGCAGGGGCTGACCCTGGAAGAGGTCATCTACTAAACAAAAGCCGGGAACGGCCGAATACATTCGAAACGCCCCTGTCTGCAGCCCGAGGGAGAACGCCGTGGCCCTGACCGACCTGGAAAAACTTTTCGTCTACACCACCGCCAACCAGATCTGGCAGCAGGACCTGCTCATGAACGCCTACTTCCAGGGCTCGAGCGTGGGCGCCAACCTGCGCGAGATGGTCCTGGGCCGGCCGGCGGTCAAGCCCCTGACCAACCCCTACGACCAGGCCATCACCGGCCGTCTGCGCGCCGACAGCGCCACCATCCGGCAGGGTGCGCGAAACGTGACGGAGGCCGCCTCCATGGTCGGCATCGCGGCCGAGGCCGTGGGCACCATCAAAAGCACCCTGGAGCAGATGGAAAGCATCGCCCAGCAGGTCAAGGACGGCGATCTGACCTACTCCGCCTCCGTGGCCGCGGAATACGACGCCCTGCGCGACAAGATCGTCGGCATCGTCGAGTCCACGCTCTACAACGGCATCGCCCTCCTGGACAGCGACCGCTGGGGGACGGAGCAGATCGACTCGTCCGGCAACGTGCATATCCAGTCCAACCTGAGCGGCAGCCCGCAGTACGGCGGCTTCGACGTGACCTTCCGGGCCCTGGACACGGTGCCCTGGTCCACCTCCCTTTCGGGCACGAACCTGAACAACGCGACCACCCTGCAGACCCAGCTGGACAGGCTGTCGGGCTACATCGGCGACATGACCACCCAGGAATCGCTCTACGCGGAACGCGAAAGCGGTCTCGCCTACCAGGCAACGGCCCTCGAATCCCAGGCCGACCTGCTGGACCAGGCCGTGGAGGCCCGCCGCCAGTCTCCGACCCTGTCCCTGGAGGAAATCCTGGTGCGCCTGCTGCTGCGGGACACGGGGACGCTCATGGACGAGATCAGCTGACTCCGGCAACGGACAATTTTTACGCCCTTCCTTGCCCCTGCCTCTCTTTGCGTCTACAGTGACAGTGCAAACCGTTTTCCGGCGGGAGGCGCTGCAATTCCCCCCGCACCGCGCACGCGCCCCGGAGGAAATGATCATGTCCATCCGAAGAACCCGTACCGTGCTGACCGGCCTGTTCATCCTGGCGCTGATCGTGTGCGCGGCCCCTCCCTCTTCGGCGCAGCCGAAGGCCGTGGAGGACCTCTCCTTCAGCATCTACGGCGGGGTCATGACCGACGGCGACTGGATCGAGGCCGTCTCCGGCCAGGCAGGCCTGGAAGATTCCTTCCTCCTGGCCGGAGCCGTGGGCTGGACCTTCTACCGCCCGGCCGACCGGATGTGGTCCCTGGAACTGGAAGCCAACGTGGCCAGACATTTCGGCATCCAGGACCACTTCGAATTCAACGCCCCGGTCCTGACCGCCCGCTGGGAGCGCTTCCCGTGGGACAGCGCGCTGGACACCAGCCTGGCCTTCGGCATCGGGCCGTCCTTCGCCACGACCACGCCGGAGTACGAACGGATCAGGAAAGGAGACAGCGAGCCGGTCATGCTCTTCTGGCACATCGAGGCCGCCTTCGGACTGCCGGGCTCCCCCTGGTCCACGTTTTTCCGCCTGCACCACCGCTCGACAGGCTACGGCATGTTCGCGGACCAGGGCGGAAGCAACATCCTGAGCCTCGGCCTGCGCTACGAATTCTGACGCGGGCGTTCACCGACCGGGCCGTGGATCGAAAAAGGTCCGGCCACCCGACACAACCAAAGGAGACACCATGTCGAAACGCACCCTTCTTCCCGCATTTCTGGGCCTGGCGGCCATCGGCGCGATTTTGCTGCTCGGATCTGAGTCGGCCCGGGCCCAGGGCGACCTGCTGCAGAAAGGACTGGAATTGGTGAAGCCTAGTGGATCAAGTTCTTCAGCCGGGTCCCTGACCCAGGGCGAGATGGGCGACGGCCTCAAGGAGGCACTGCGGATCGGCACCGAAACCGTTGTCGCGCAACTCGGGAAAACCGACGGCTTCAACGGCGACAAGGCCATCCACATCCCCCTGCCGGGACAGCTGGCCACGGTGCAGAAGGCCCTCAAGGCGGCCGGCTATTCGAGCCTCGTCGACGACCTGGAACTGAAGCTCAACCGCGCCGCCGAGCAGGCCACGCCCAAGGCCAAGGCCCTCTTCGTCGACGCCATCGCGGCCATGACCATCCAGGACGCCCAGAAGATCCTGAGCGGCCCCGACGACGCGGCCACCCAGTACTTCCGCAAGTCCATGGGGCCGGGCCTGGCCACGGAGATGAAGCCCATCGTCGACGCCACCCTGGCCGAGGCCGGCGCGGTGCAGGCCTACGACGCCATGATGGGCCAGTACAAGGCCCTGCCCTTCATGCCCGACGCCAAGGCCGACCTCACGGACTACGTGGTGGAGAAGGGCATGGACGGCATCTTCCACTACGTGGCCAAGGAGGAAGCCGCCATCCGCACCGACCCGGCCGCGAGAACCACTGACCTGCTGAAGAAGGTCTTCGGCAAGTAGCCGCAAAACGTGAGGGCGAAGCCCCCGGCCTCGCCCTCACCCGCCCCGGGCACCCTCAGGCCCATCCCGTCCACTCAGTCCATTCAGTCCATCCCGTCCACAACCCCCAGAATTTCCTTTGTCTTTTCCTCCATGAGCGCCCTGTTCCCGCGCGACTCCACATTCAGGCGCAGCACCGGCTCGGTGTTGGAGGAGCGGAGGTTGAAGCGCCAGTCGGCAAACTCCAGGCTCAGGCCGTCGGTCGTGTCGCGGACCAGGGCTCCCGCGCCGAAGCGCGCCTCCACGGCGGCGATGGCGGCCTTGGCGTCCGTGACCCTGCGGTTGATCTCGCCGCTGGCCGGGTAGGCGCGCATGGCGTCGTCGACCAGTTCGGCCAGGGACTTGCCCGTCAGGCAAACCAGTTCGGCCACCAGCAGCCAGGGGATCATGCCTGAGTCGCAGTAGGCGAAGTCGCGGAAATAGTGGTGGGCGCTCATCTCGCCGCCGTAGACCGCGTCTTCCAGGCGCATGCGCTCCTTGATGAAGGCGTGGCCGGTCTTGGACATGATGGGCCGTCCCCCGGCCGCGCTGACGGCGGCCATGGTGTTCCAGGTCAGGCGCGGGTCGTGGATGATGCCTGCGCCCGGGTGCTTGCGGGCGAAGGCCTCGCCCAGCAGGCCGACGAGGTAGTAGCCCTCGATGAAGCGGCCGGTTCCGTCGAAGAAGAAGCAGCGGTCGAAGTCCCCGTCCCAGGCCAGGCCCAAGTCCGCGCCCGTCTCGACCACGGCGCGGGCGGTCATGTCGCGGCATTCCGGCAGGAGCGGGTTGGGCACGCCGTTGGGGAAATTGCCGTCGGCCTCGTGCAGAATCTTGTGGAAGGTGAAAGGCAGCATGGGTTCCAGCAGGTCGACGACGGCCCCGGCCCCGCCGTTGCCGGCGTTGACCACGATGGACAGGGGCCGCAGGGCCGACCGGTCGATGTAGGACAGCAGGTGGTCGCGGTAGCGCTCCCGTACGTCCAGAGACTGTTCACGGCCGATGCGCTCGGCCGCCGGGAACTCGCCGGTCGCCGCCAGATCGCGGATGGCGAAGAGGCCCGTGTCGCCGCTGACGGGCCTCGAGTCCTCGCGCACGAACTTCATCCCGTTGTAGTCCTTGGGGTTGTGGCTGGCCGTGACCATGATGCCGCCGTCCATGCGCTGATCGAAGACGGCGAAGTAGACCTCCTCGGTGCCGCACTCGCCCAGGGCGTAGACGTCCACGCCGGACTCGACGAGCCCGCGGGTCAGGGCCGCGGCCACGGCCGGGCTGGACAGGCGTATGTCGTGGCCGACCACCACGCGGGACGGCTTGAGCCAGGCGGCGTAGGCCCGGCCGATGCGCCAGGCCAGGTTCTCGTCCAATTCGTCGGGCACGCGGCCGCGGATGTCGTAGGCTTTGAAGCAGGAAAGATTCATGCGTCGGCTCCTCGGATAGGGTATGATCGGGCCGTCAGCGGCCGGGATCATGGCTAACGGGGCGGAGGCGGCTTGATCAAGAAAAAAGAGCGACTCACCCAAACGTCATCGCGAGCGCAGCGCGGCGATCCATCTTCCACATCCGCAGCCAGCGGACCGGCTCAAGTCTGCCGGTTGACTTTTCCCGGGATCGCGCCTTTTCTCTCCTGCGTCGAACCGCATCCGCAAACCCCGGAACCACCATGCATCCTTCAGCCTGGACCACCCTGACCCGCCCCCTGCGGCACCGCAACTTCCGCCTCTTCGCCTCGGGGCAGATCATCTCCCTTGTCGGCACCTGGGTCCAGAACGTGTCCGAGGCCTGGCTCGTGTACCGGCTGACGGGATCGAGCGCCGCCCTGGGCCTGGTTCGCTTCGCGGGGCTGGCGCCCATCTTCGTCCTGGCCCTGGTGGGCGGGGACTGGGCCGACCGCGCCAACCGCCGCGCCATCCTCATCGGGACCCAGACCGCGGCCATGATCCTGGCCTTCATCCTGGCCGCCCTGTGCTTCACGGAACAGGCCCGGGTCTGGATCATCGTCCTGCTGGCTGCCATGCTCGGCGTGGTCAACGCCATCGACAACCCCACCCGCCAGTCCTTCGTGGTCGAGATGGTCGGCAAGGAGGACCTGCCCAGCGCCATCGGCTTCAACTCCTCCATGTTCCACACGGCCCGCATCATCGGCCCCGGCGTGGCCGGGGCGCTGCTGGCCACCGTCGGGGAGGCCTGGTGCTTCACCCTGAACGGCCTGTCCTTCCTGGCCGTCATCGCCTGCCTGGCCCTCATGCGCCTGCCCGACACGCCCAGGCCCGCGCCGCAGGGGCAATTCCTGTCCCGCATCAAGGCGGGCGTCGCCTTTGCCTGGACGAACCCGGCCATCCGCAGCCTCCTGGCCCTGGTGGCCGTGACCAGCCTCTTCGGCTCCTCCTTTCTGGTGCTCATGCCCGTGGTGGCCCGGGAAGTCCTCGGACGCGGGGCCGACGGCTACAGCCTGCTCATGACCGCCGCCGGGGTGGGCAGCCTCATGGGCGCCCTCATCCTGACCATGCGCCGGAACACGGGCCTGTGGGTCCTGCGGTCCGTGGCCTCCCTGGCCTTCGGCCTGACGCTGGTCCTCTTCTCGTTCTCGACGGTCTTCTGGCTGTCGATCCTGCTGGCAGTGCCCGCGGGGCTGTTCATGATCCTGCTCATGGCCACGTCCAACACCCTGGTGCAGACCCTCACACCCGACGAGATGCGCGGCCGGGTCATGGCACTTTTCGCCATGATGTTCATGGGCATGTCGCCCTTCGGCTCCCTCGGGGCGGGTCTGACGGCCGAGTTCATCGGCGTCGGGCCCACCCTGGGTCTGTGCGGCGCGGTCTGCCTCGCTGCCGGGCTCTTTCTGGGACGCGGACGTCGGGACAGCTGACCTCGCAATACCTCTCTTCTCCTGCGGCGGACGCGACCTTCTCCACCGCGATGCGCGTCTTTGCCCCATCGCTACGCCAACCCGGGCAATTCCGTTCGGTGCCCGGTTTTCTTCATCACAAAACATGTTTTCGGCTTGTGGACAGCCGTAAAATCAGATATATTTATTAAGAATTATTCTCATAATACGGAGGTCCCATGCTCGATTCCAAGTACCGGAAATTCCGGGACGCAGTGGCCGCTTTCGTGCCGGCCGAGCGTATCATCACCGACCCTTTGCGTCTGCTGGCCTACGGCACGGACGCGAGCTTCTACCGGCTCATCCCCAAGATCGTCATCAATGTGGAGTCCGAGGGCGAAGTGGCCCGCATCCTGCGGCTGGCCCACAAAGACGGCATAGACGTGACTTTCCGCGCGGCCGGCACCAGCCTCTCGGGCCAGGCGGTCACGGACTCGGTACTGCTGCGCCTGGGCGAGGGGTGGCTGGGCTGCCGCATCTACGACAACGCCCGCCGCATCGACCTTGAGCCGGGCATCATCGGCGCCCACGCCAACCGCTCCCTGGCCCCCTTCGGCAAGAAGATCGGCCCGGACCCGGCCTCCATCGACACCTGCAAGATCGGCGGCATCCTGGCCAACAACGCCAGCGGCATGTGCTGCGGCGTGGCCGAGAACAGCTACAAGACCCTGGAGGAGCTGCGCCTGATCTTTGCCGACGGGACCATCCTGGACACGGGCGACGACGCCTCCCGGCGCGCCTTCCGGGAAAAGCACCCCGAGATCATCGGGGGGCTAGAGGACCTGCGCCGCCAGGTCATGGCCGCGCCCGAACTCGAAGCGCGCATCCGGCACAAGTTCAAGATCAAGAACACCACCGGCTACAGCCTGAACGCCCTGGTGGACTTCGAGGACCCCTTCGACATCCTCAAGCACCTCATCGTCGGCTCCGAAGGGACCCTGGCCTTCGTCTCCCGGGTGACCTACCGCACCGTGACCGAGCACGCCCACAAGGCCTCGGCCCTGATGATCTTCCCCGACATCCGCACGGCCTGCGAGGCCACCATCATCCTCAAGAGGCAGCCCGTGGCCGCCGTGGAGCTCATGGACCGCCCGGCCCTGCGCTCGGTCCAGGACAAGGACGGCATGCCGCCCTACCTCAAGGAACTGAGCGACACTGCCGCCGCCCTGCTGGTCGAGACGAGGGCCGAGAACAAGGCGACCCTCGACGCACAGATCGCGACCATCAAGGCGGCCCTGGCCGGCGTGCCCATGGTCCGGGACATCGAGTTCACTCCGGTGCCCCAGGAGTTCGCCAAGCTGTGGAACATCCGCAAGGGCCTCTTCCCGGCCGTGGGCTCCGTGCGCGCCACGGGCACCACGGTCATCATCGAGGACGTGGCCTTCCCCATCGAGCGCCTGGCCGACGCGACCCTCGAACTGCAGGGCCTGCTGGAGAAATACGGGTACTCCGAGGCCATCATCTTCGGCCACGCCCTGGAGGGGAACCTGCACTTCGTCTTCACCCAGGACTTCGGCGACCCCAAGGAGGTCGAGCGCTACAGCAACCTCATGGACGACGTGACGGCCATGGTCGTGGACCGCTACGACGGGTCCCTCAAGGCCGAGCACGGCACGGGCCGCAACATGGCGCCCTTCGTGGAGATGGAGTGGGGCAAGGACGCCTACCGACTCATGCAGGACATCAAGCGCATCTTCGACCCCAAGGGGCTTTTGAACCCAGGCGTCATCCTGAACCCCGACCCCAAGGCGCATCTCAAGGATCTGAAACCCCTGCCCGCGGCCCACGAATTTGTGGACAAGTGCATCGAGTGCGGGTTCTGCGAGCCCATCTGCCCGTCCAAGCACATCACCTTCACGCCGCGCCAGCGCATCACGAGCTGGCGCGAGATACAGCGCCTGCGGAACATCCCCGAGAAAAGCGCGGAGCTCGCCAAGCTGCTCAAGGCCTACGGCTACCAGGGCGACGAAACCTGCGCCACGGACGGGCTGTGCGGCACGCGCTGCCCCGTGGGCATCGACACGGGCAAGATGACCAAGGCCCTGCGGGCCGACCAGGCCACCGACCGCCAGAAGAAGGCCGCCGACTGGGTGGGCGGGCATTTCGAGGGCGTGGCCCGGACGGTCTCGGGCGTGCTGACCGCCGTGGACGCCGTCCACGCCGTGGCCGGGACGCGTTTCATGGACGCCTCGTCCGAGGCCCTGCACCGCGCCTCGCTGAAGCGCATCCCGCGCTGGAACGCGCAGATGCCCAAAGGGCTGGGACGCATCAAGGCCGAACCCGTCAACGAGGCCAACCCCCTGAAGGTGGTCTATTTCCCGAGCTGCATAGCCCGCAACATGGGCCCGGCACGCGGCGAGACGATCGCGCCCCTGCCCGAGGTCACGGTGCGGGTGCTACGCAAGGCCGGGTACGAGGTCGTCTTCCCCAAGGGCATGGGCGGGCTGTGCTGCGGGCAGGCCTTCGAGAGCAAGGGTTTCGTGGCCCAGGCCGACGCCAAGAGCGCCCAGCTGGAGGAAGCCCTGCTGGAGGCCACCCGCGGCGGCGAACTGCCGGTTCTGTGCGACACGAGCCCGTGCCTCAAGCGCATGCAGGAAGTCCTGGACCCGCGCCTCAAGCTCTACGATCCGGCCGTCTTCGTGCTCGAATTCCTGCAGGACAAGCTCTCCTTCGTGCGCAAGGACAAGCGCGTGGCCCTGCACGTGACGTGCACGTCCCGCAAGATGGGACTCGAAGGGAAGCTCCTGGAGCTGGCCGGGAAATGTGCCGCCAAGGTGGTCGTGCCGGAGGACGTCTTCTGCTGCGGCTTCGCCGGGGACAAGGGCTTTTCCGTGCCGGAACTCAACGCCTCGGCCCTGAAGACCCTGGCCGACAAGGTCCAGGACTGCACCGAAGGCTACTCCACCAGCCGGACCTGCGAGGTCGGCCTGGCTCTGCACGGGAAAATCCCCTACCGATCAATCCTCTACCTTGTGGACGAGTGCACCGCATGACCCGAAACGCCCCGCAGCCAGGAGGCTGCGGGGCGTTTCGGGCCTTATGCTCTGTGCCGGAACGTGAGTATTGGGACATTGGTTGCAGGCCGTATGCCGGCCTGCTACAAGCATAAATCGTATTGTCTTCAGGTGTGCCGCAGCGGCACACCCACAATCATCTGCATGCGGCCCACCCCGGGTCCGTCCCCTTACGGAGTCCATCATGCGCCTCGGCATCATTCTGTTCGGCCTTTTCCTGTCCTTCCTTGCGGGAAGCGCTCTGGCCATGGAAGCGTCGGAAAGCCCCGCCTCGCACCCCCTGCCTGCGGGCAGCGTCATGCCCGACCTGCAGCTGCGGGGCGAGCTGGCCCCCGAGCATCTCAAGCACCTGGGCCTGACCGGCCAGGAACCCCACAACCTTTCCAACATCAGGGGGAAGACCGTCATTCTCGTGGCCTTCAGCATGTACTGCCCCCACTGCCAGCGCGAGGCGCCGGTCCTCAACGAGTTGAACGCCCTGATCGAAAGCCGCGGGCTGGCCGAAGACGTGAAGCTCATCGGCGTAGGCGTCGGCAATTCGGATTTCGAAGTGAAGGTTTTCCGGGAGAAGTACGCCGTGACCTTCCCGCTGTTCTCGGACCCCGATTTCAAGGTCAACAAGGAAATCGGCGAAGTCGGCACGCCCTTCTTCTATGTCCTCGACCTCGATGCGCAGAAGAAGCAAATCATCGTCGCAGACACCATGCTCGGCCGCATGGAATCCGCCGCCTCGTTTCTGGACCATGCCCTGAAAGCGAGCAAGGCTGCGAGGTAGACCCATGTCACGACATCTGATCCCCTTCCTTCTCGCCGCGGTCCTGATCTGCGGCGCACCGCTCTGCGCCGTGGCCCAGGACCCGGGCATCCCCAAGGACCATCTCTTCGAGGTGGGTGAACTGAAGCCGGTGGACAGCACCCTGAAAGTCAAGATCGGAGACCCGGCCCCGGACTTCAGCCTGCCGACCATCGACGGGGGCACGATCAGCCTGGCCCAGTTCCGCGGGAAGAAAAACGTGGCCCTGTCCTTCGTGCCGGCGGCCTGGACCCCGGTCTGCTCGGGGCAGTGGCCCGGCTACAACATCGTGCAGGACCTGTTCGACCAAGCGGACACGCAGCTCATCGGCCTGAGCGTGGACAACGTGCCGACCCTGCACGCCTGGGTCCAGGAAATGGGCGGCGTGTGGTTCCCGGTGGCCTCGGACTTCTTCCCCCACGGCAGGCTGGCCGACGCCCTGGGCATCCTGCGCTCGACGGGCGAGGCCGAGCGGTCGCTTTTTCTGATCGATAAACAGGGCATCATCCGCTACATCGACGTGCACGACATAAACTCCCGGCCCGATCTGGGCCCCCTGGTCAAGGCCATGCAAGAGCTCAAGAACGCACAGAACTGACGGGCTCGACGCATTCCCCGTCAACGGACACGCTGTTTCAGCTCCGGAAGACGGGCCCGGCCACGCAACCTGCAGCACGGAGGAACATCATGGAACTTCTCGACGCGATCCACACACGGCGCAGCATCCGCAAATACACCGACACGCCCGTGGACGAAGTGATGATCGAAACCGTCCTCCGTGCCGGCATGGCCGCGCCTTCGGCCGGCAACCAGCAGCCGTGGCGTTTCGTCGTGATCACGGACAGAGCGCGGCTCGAAGCGATTCCCACCTTCCACCCCTACGCCAAGATGGTCGCCCAGGCCCCCTTGGCCATCCTCGCCTGTGGTGACCCCGACGGCAAGAAATGGCCGACCTTCTGGGTACAGGACCTGAGCGCCGCCACCCAGAACATGCTCCTGGCCGCCCGCGGCCTGGGGCTCGGAACCGTATGGGTCGGCATCTACCCGGAGCAGGACCGCATGGACGGCTTCCGCAGGCTCTTTGGCCTCCCCGACCATATCCTTCCCTTCTCCCTCGTCCCCCTGGGCTGGCCCGCCACCCCGTTCGAGGCCCTGGACCGCTTCAGGTCGGAACTCGTGCACCGGGAGACCTGGGGCGGCTAACAAGACAGAGCCCCACTATCCCTTGCGGAAAAGCGGGGCCCGGAGGGCAGTCGTCCGCCCGGCTTCAGAACTCGACCCCCACGCTGAAGACCGCCGTGAAGGGCGCCCCGACATAGTAGCCAGCCCCACCCTCCCGGGTGTCGTCGGAGGCGTTGATCATGGACACGTACTGCGTATTGAAGAGGTTGTAGAGATCGAGGGCAAAGCGGATGCCGTCGGCGAAATCCAAGTCCCTGTACGTGTACTTCACGCTCAGGTCCCCGACCACATAGTCGTCGACCCGCTCCTCGTGCTCGACGTCCCCGTAGCGCTCACCCATGTAGCACACGCTCGGGACGACCTCAAAGCCCATGCATTTCCAGACCAGCCCGGCTTTGACCATCCACAGCGGGGTGTCCACGACCTGCTCGTCCTCGGCTTCGAGGGTGCTGCCCTGGTAGGTCAGGTCGTCGTCGTAGGTCAGACGCGTGTATGAAGGGTTGACGAAGACCGTCAGGTCCTTTGTCGCATGGAAGTTGGCCTCCACTTCCACTCCGTAACCCGTGGCCTCGCCCACGTTCTGGGCGTAGCTCTCGCCGACGCGCGGGTCGTAGACCGTGGTCAGCAGGTTGTCGTGCAGGGAGTAGAACACGGCCGGGGTGATGTCGAAACGTTCGCCCGTGATGCGCAGGCCCAGCTCGAAATTGTCCGAGGTCTCCATGTCGTAGCCTTCGAACATGTCCTCCAGGGTCACGCCTGCGGCCTGGAACTTGGCCCGCTTGGAATTGTACAGGTTGATCAGCGGCACGTACGAGTACGGCCGGATATGGCTGCGGCCGTAGCTGGCGTAGGGCTGGAAGGTCTCGTCCAGGGTCAGGCTCACGCCGGCGCTGGGCAGCCAGACGTCGTACACGCGCGAGTCGCGGGCCAGGTCCGGCGCTTCCGTCAGGACGCCGCCCACGGAGGTGTAGCCCGCGCTGGCGGGTTCGTCGTAGCGGAAGTACTTGAGCCCGACCTGCCAGTCCAGGCTGCCGGCGGTTCCGGCCAGGGTGGCGAAGGGGCTGTTGACGTAGCCGTTGCCGTCATTTTCGGTACAGATGCTGTGGTTGACGAATTTTCCGGTGGTCGGGTTGTATATGTCCGTATTGATCTGCATGTCCACGGACTCAAGGAGATGTCCTACGGAAAAACGGGCGAGTTCCATCTCCACGTCCACCTGCGAGAGCAGCCCGACGCGGTCGATGTCGCGCATGCGCTTCTGCACGACGCCGCCCTGAGACTCCACGCCCTGGTAGATGTCGGCGTCCTCCCGGGAGTAATAGGGTTTGAGGGTCGCCTTGAACATGTCATTGAAAGTGAAGGGGACCACCGCCAGGATGTCCGTGTTCTCATGCTCGGCCCGGTTGTTCCCGTAGTAGAAGATGTCCTGCCCCTTCACTCCGGTCAGGGATTCATTGAAGTCCTTCGTGTAGTTTTCGCGCAGATCCCGTATGTCGTCGTAGCCGAGGGAACGGTAGAGGTCCTGCTCGACGTGGTTGTGGTTGACCCAGACCCGGATGGCGTCCTCCCCATGCCAGGGCTGGTCGAGCATGAAGTTGGCGTTGACGCGCGGCCCCAGGTCCCCCGGTCCCCTCCATTTTTCGGCGTCGGTCCAGGAGGCCGAGGCGCTGAAGGCCGTGTCCGAGGCCCACAGACGCCCGCTGTCCACCCGCGAGAAGGCCCGGCTGAAGGCGTTGCCGCCCACGGAGAGATTCAGGTCCAGTCCCGGGTCCTCCTCGGGCCAGCGCGGCCGCAGCTCCACGGCGCCGCCGCGTGCGCCCACGCCCGTGCCCAGCCCGGCCGGGATGGCGCCCTTGTAGATGGCCAGGCTTTCGAAATTCTCCATGTCGTAGATGTACTCGCGCGGACCCATGGGGTTGCCACCCCAGTTCGGCACGCCCTCCACCGTCATGGACCCCAGGAACCCACGTACGCCGCGCACGCGCGTGTTCTTCTGCTCGGCCGCCAGGCCGTAGGGGTCGACGCTCTCCACCTGCACGCCCGGCAAGGCGCCCATGGCCTCGTACACGCTGGTCTCGGCCCTGGTCCCGGACAACTTCAGGCCGCTGCGGGTGATCTCCGTGCCCGTATAAACCTGCTCGTTGGCCTGGCGGGTCGGCGTGACCAGCCTCTCCCCCACCACCGTCATTTCTTCCAGAACGGCTTCCCCTTCCCCGGCCCAGGCGGTTCCTGCCAGTGCCGCCACAACGCACAGCGCCGCTGCGAATCCCCGTACACCCATGACACCCTCCTCGGAGTACTTACATATTTCATAACACATTATGAGTATTTTTTTATATTTCGTAGCACCTATGGGCGCATCTGCCCATACGGCGCCCGAACGGCGCGCCTCGCGACGCGCCGCGCTGATATATACGACTCGACGGAACGGGCGGCCCCGCCGCGGATCAGATCTTCTGTTCGACCATCCGGAAACACGGGATGCACAGCGTGGCGCCGGCGAAGCGCCGCGTGCGCGACTCCATGGTCTTCTCGCCGCAGTGGTCGCAGATCAGGCTCTGCAGGATCTTCGGGGGACGTGGGGCGCCCTTTTCCATGGGCGTTATGAGGAACATCTCGTCCAGGGGCAGCTCCATGAACCGCCGCTGCAGGCCGGAACGCAGGTCGGCCATGCGCCGGCGGTCCTCATCCGTCGCCGTGCCGTCGCCGCTCCTGCGCATCAGTTCGGCCATCTCGTCGTCCATGCCCCCGCGGGCCGCCGGGTTGAGCAGGGCTCGGAAGCCCGTACCGCTGTCGCGCCGGAAGAAGGAGAAGGCCATCTTGCCGTGGTCGCGATGGATGAGGTTGCCCTTGCCCATGGTCGCACCCGTCAGAAACTGGATGGCGTCCACGCCGCACATGTCGGTCTCGACCACGGCCACGATCTCGGAATCCGTGGGGTTGTCGAGCTCGCGCAGGGCCAATTCGGCGGCGCGGATGCCGATGGCCAGGCCGGGGCAGCTGTGGCCGTGAAAGGCGATGGTGGCGTCAATGCGCTCCCGGGGAAACTGACAGGACATGATTTCTCTCCTCAGGTTGTGGGAATGACGACGGGCTGGCCGTCGAGATGGTGGATGGAAACCGGCAGCCCGTAGACGTCGCTGATGACGTCGGCGGTCACGCCGGCGACAGGGGTCATGGCGTGGATGCTCCCGCCCTTGAGAAAAACGGCCTTATCGGCATGGCGCAGGGCCATGTTCAGGTCGTGCATGCTCATGACCGCGGCGATGCGGTGCTCGTCCACCACCCTGCGGACGAGGGACATGATCTCGACCTGGTTCTTGAGGTCCAGGGCGCTGGTCGGTTCGTCCAGGAGCAGGAGCGACGGTTCCTGGACCAGGGCCCGGGCGATGCAGACCTTCTGCAGTTCCCCGCCGCTCAACGTGTCGATGTAGCGCATGGTCATGGACGTCAGGCCCAAGGTGTGGATGACTGCCTCGGTCTTGCCCAGATCGAGTTCGCTGGCGCGCCAGCGGATGTGCGGGGCGCGGCCCATGAGCACCGCGTCAAAGACCGTCAGCCGCGAGGTTTCGCTTTTCTGGGACACATAGGCCACGTCCCGGGCGATTTCGGATGGGGACAGGCTCAAAATGTCGCGATCCTCCACCAGCACGGAGCCTCCTCCAGGGCGAAGGATGGCGTTCATGCATTTGAGGAGCGTTGTCTTGCCCACCCCGTTGGGCCCCAGAATGGCCAGCAGTTCGCCGCGATCCAGACGGAAATCCACATCGCGCAGCACCGGGTGCCCGTTGTAGGAAAAACGGACGCCGCACACGGAAAGCATCATGCCCGCTTCCCCCTGACGATGAGATACAGGAAGGTCGGCGCGCCAAGGAACGCCGTCAGCACGGACACGGGCAGGAGGTGCGGGGCCAGAATCAGGCGGGCCGCGGTGTCCGAGGCCAGGAGCAGCAAAGCCCCGCCGACTAGGGAAGCGGGCAGGAGAAAACGGTGGTCCGCGCCGATGATGCGCCGGAACATGTGCGGCACCACCAGGCCGACAAAACCGATGATGCCCAGAAAGGCGATGAGCACGGCCGTGACCAGGCTGGACAGGAGCATGCCGACGATGCGCACCCGCTCCACGCGAACCCCGAGCCCCTTGGCCGTCTCGTCGCCCGCGTCCATGGCATTGTAGCTCCAGCTCTTGGCCCAGAAATAGAAAAATCCGGGCCCGACAACCGCGGTCATGAGCCCCAGTTTACCCCAGGTGGCTCGGGCCGTGTCCCCGAAGGTCCAGAAAACCATGGCTGCGAGCTGAACGTCGGTGGCGAAATACTGCAGAAACATGGTCGCGGCCGTGAACAGGGCCCCCAAGGCCACGCCGGTCAGGACCATTGTCTCCGGCCTTGCCCCTCGCAGGCGTGAGATGGCCACAATGATGCCCGACGCCAGAAGGCTGGTCGCGAAGGCGGACAGGGTGGTCACGTAGGGGTTGGTGATGGTCACGGTGGTCCGCCCGGAGGTCAAGAGCCCCGAGCCCAGGGCCATGACTGCGAACGCGGCGCCAAAGGCCGCGGCGTGAGAGATGCCCAGAGTGAAGGGCGAGCCCAGGGGGTTGCGCAGGATTGCCTGCATGACCGCCCCGGACACTGCCAGCCCGCCGCCGGCGACCATGGCCGCCAGGGCCTGGGGCAGACGGATTCCGCGCACGATGGCATCTACGCGGGCATTGTCTGAAGTTCCGGCCAGAGAGCCCAGAACATCGACTGTGGACAGCCCGGCCGGCCCCACTCCCAGAGCCACGACCAGACAGGCGATCAAGGCGGCGAACGTCAAGGTCAAAACCCCGAGCTTCCAGGCCAGATAGCGCCGGTATTCCTCCGGCACGTGGCCGTGATCGGCGTGCATCAGCGCACCGTGAGCCGGGTGTAGGCCATGTTGCCGAAGGTTTCGTTCATGGCCCTGAACACGGGCTTGCCGACAAGGAAAGCATAGATCTCGTCGGCCTTGGAAGCGGGATCGACGTCTTCGAACCGCTCGGGATACAGGACCTTGCCTATGAAATAGGCATTGGCCAGGATGGATTCGTAGTTCTGGGAATACCAGTTGTACGGCAGCACCCCGAAAACCCGTCCCTCCCGCACGGCAGTCAGGGTCGCGTAGGCAGGGTCGGTTCGAAGTTCGTGCAGTCCGCCCGCCTCGTCGCCCATCTGCAGGGTGGACAGGTCCACGAAGAGGAAGTCCGGATCCCAGGCCACGATCTGTTCCTTGGACACGCTCGTGTTGCTGACGTCCTGCCCCGCCCCTCCCTGCTCGCGGGCCAGATTGCGGGCGCTCACAAAGGCGAAGGGTGGGTAGCCCGGCTCCGTGGACTGGAAGCCGTGGGGACCCTTGTAGGCCACTCCGCCGAGATAGGCCGAGGGTCTGTCGGTCTCGGAGACGCCCTCGGTGCGGGCAGCGAGATCGGCGATGGTCGCGTCGAAATAGGCGATGAGCTCTTCGGCCCGCTCCGCCTTGCCCGTCACCTCGCCCATGAGGCGCAGGGAAGCGTAGAATCGATCCCTCTGCGCCCCGAGATTGCCGGCGTCGAGGACGACCACGGGGATGCCGGTCTTGGCCTGCAGTTCGACGGGGTCGTGCCCCATGGCCGCGAAAGTCTTGAATATGAGCTGAGGCAGCGGCTCCAGGGTGAGGATCAGTTCCGGATTGTCCTGGCCGCGAAATTGTCCGAAAATGGGCAGGCCCTTGAACTGCGGGTTGGCCAGGGCGTAGGGCCGCGAATCGAAACGGTTGCTCTTGGATTCGATGTCATCCACGGCCACGGCCAGACCCTGGGCCTGAAGATAGGTCAGCAGGCGCAGACAGCCCGAACCCGAGCAGATGACGCCCTCGACGCTGTCGGGAATGTCCTGCACTCGGCCCATGGCGTCCGAAACCGTCCGGGCCTGGGCTGGCAGGACCCCGGCGATGCAAAGGCAGAACCACAACAATCGGATGATCATACCAACCTCACTGCAGATGCACGTTTTCCAAAGTTCTTCCCACCGCCGGGCATGCCCCGGCTGTCACGCAATCGCTCAAGCCGCTCACCCCTCCTTCAAGGCAAAACGGACCGGCAGCAGGGCCACGCAATCCACGGCCCGGCCGGACCGCGTGGCCGGGGCATAGGTCGACGCCCTGGCGGCCTCCAGGGCCGCCTCGTCGAGGCCGAAGCCGGCTTTCTCCACAACCAGGATGTCCCGCAACACCCCGTCGGCATCGATGGACAAACGGAGCACGACCAGGCCCTCACGGCCCCGCCTGCGGGCCAGTTCCGGATACTTGGGCATCACGCGCTGCACGAAGCGGGGCCCGTCGGCATCGCCGAAGCGTGCCTCTGCCGGCCCTCCCCCTCCTCCCGAAC